>Ga0214473_10000016_pt1 | contig 245878 bp, 181 predicted proteins | sample RVTome_7_FD_203509 | JGI IMG/M metagenome (GOLD analysis project Ga0214473, IMG submission 203509) | Soil microbial communities from uranium-contaminated site in the Upper Colorado River Basin, Wyoming, United States - RVT98D197 | ecosystem: Environmental > Terrestrial > Soil > Contaminated >...
AATAAGATTGTTTTTATGAAGCTAAAGATACTTATACTGCTACTGACAATTTCTTTAACATCGCATCTGATGGCTCAGGATAAATATCTGATTGATAGAAATTTCAGTGGCCTTACATTTAAGGAATTTGTTACTGCTGCTGAGGGCCTGTTGAATGTAAAGTTTTTTTTTAGGGAAGAATGGGTTTCGGACCTTAAAGTGGCAGATTATAATGGAAACACCACTTTGTATGATATCATGGACAACCTCTTTCGTGGGAAAACATTTTTTTACTATATTGATGAATCAGGGAATGTTGTGCTTACGAATAACTATGCCGTAAAAATTCCTAATAAACAAATTGTTGATAACGGGAAATTTATTCCTCCTACTGATTATTCTTCTTCACAGGAGAACCAGAAATTTTCTGGAAATATATTTATTGACATTGGAAACCCGGCTGACAGGAATAAACCTGGAAATGTTACCATATCAGGATATGTTACCGATAAAGACACTAAAGATAAGGTATCAGGAGTGACTGTATTTATCCAGAAACTTGCTATTGGAACCATCTCCAATTCTTACGGATATTATACTCTGACCCTCCCGCGGGGAATTCACCTTCTCCAGTTTTCTTTTATTGGTATGAGGGAAAAAATGATCAATCTGAATCTATATGGTGATGGTGAATTGAATGTTGACATGAACAGTGTCCTGATTCCTTTAAAAGAGACTATTGTTTCAGCTCAGAGAAGCATTACAATGCAGAGGTTTGAAGTTGGGGCTGAGAAGATAAATATAACATCATTCAGATTGTTGCCAACTTCGATGGGAGAATCCGATATTATAAAAAGCGTTCTGCTGATTCCCGGAGTTCAGTCTGTTGGGGAGGGTTCTGCCGGTTTTAACGTCAGGGGTGGTTCTGCGGATCAGAATCTGATTCTCATGTATGGGGCACCTGTATATAATTCCTCTCATTTTTTCGGATTCTTTTCAGCAGTCAATTCTGATATGATTAAAGATGTGACTTTATATAAGGGTGGTATTCCTGGTCGTTACGGAGGTAGAATCTCCTCAGTACTGGATATTGTATCGAAAGAGGGAAACAGAAAGGAGTTTGCCGGTAATGCTGGCATTAGTCCGATTACTGCACATTTTTCGGTGGAGGGCCCGATTATAAAGGATACATGTACATATATCCTTACCGGCCGGACGACCTACTCAAACTGGATTTTCAGTTTGATTGATAATCCTGCCCTGCAAAGGAGCAGGGCATCATTCTATGATCTCAATGGAAGGATAACTTATGATATTAACAAAAACAATAAATTAGATCTGTCATCATATTACAGCCACGATGCTTTCCGGTTCAATTCCGATACGGTTTACAGTTATGATAATAATATTTTCGCTTTAAGATGGCGACATTTTTTCAGCAGCCGGTTCTTTTCATCTCTTTCTCTCAATAACAGCTTCTATAATTACAATATCTCAAGCGATGATATTGCAATAGAAGCATTTGTATTATCTCATAAGATAAACAGCACTGGGTTAAAAGCTGATTTTAACTGGTTTCAGGGCAGGAACGAAATTAACTTTGGTCTCGACCTTAACAAATATGTTATAATGCCGGGGAGTTACCTTCCGGGGAGTGATTCATCTCTTGTAATCTCTAAGATAATTGAGAGAGAGAGAGCATTGGAAGGAGCTTTATATATCGACGACAAGTTTGTTTTTACCAGTTATATGTCTATCAATATTGGATTGAGGATGTCATCGTTCTATTCATTAGGTCCGCACGAGGTTATGATTTATAATCCGGAGTACTCAAAAAGCAGATCAACAATAACCGATACCATTAATTACGGATCAGGTGAAGTTACAACTAGATATGCCGGTCCGGAGTTAAGGGTTTCATTAAACTTCAGACTTAACGACAAAAATTCTCTTAAGATAAATTATAACAGAACACGACAATACCTTCATCTTTTATCTAATTCAACTTCGATATCACCAACAGATACCTGGAAATTAAGTGATTATTATCTAAAACCTCAGATTGGTGATCAGTATGCAATCGGATTTTATAAGATGCTGTTTAGAAATAGTTATGAGGCTTCGGCAGAGTTATACTATAAGGAGATAAGGAATATGACTGATTTTAAAGGAGGGACAAATCTTATAATGAATGAATATATTGAAAAAGATATTGTAAATGTTAAAGGGAAAGCTTATGGAATGGAGCTGGTATTTAAAAAAACAGAAGGAAAGGTTCGTTACAGCATAGGTTACACATATGCCAGAACATTCCTCAAAAGTCTCGGGACTTTCAGTGATGAAATCATTAATGAAGGAAGCTGGTTCCCCGCTAATTTTGATAAGCCAAACGACCTGGTCATTACATTTAACTACCTTTTATCGCGACGGTTTAGCTTTTCTTCTAATTATACATATAGTACCGGACGTCCTATAACCTACCCTGTAACAACTTTCCATATTAGCAATAAACTGATGGTTCATTATTCAGAAAGAAATAAATACAGAATTCCTGATTATTCAAGATTTGATCTCTCTTTTAAAGTAAGCGGAAATCTTAAATCACACAAGATAGCTCATCCGAACTGGACCTTTTCTGTTTATAATATGTTTGGACGCCAGAATGTTTACTCGATTTATTTTAAGAATGAGAGAGATATTCTGAGAGGCTATAAATTGTCAGTATTTGGCAGAGCAATCCCATCAGTTACTTTTAGTTTTGACTTTTAACCAGGTTATGAAAACATTGCATAAAATTGTACTTATATTGTTTTTACTTCTTATTCACAGTTGTATTGTTCAGTTTATTCCGGAAACAGATGAAGACAAGGAATTACTGGTTGTTGAAGGCATTATAACAGATCAGCCCGGACCAAATACAATAAAACTTTCAAAATCAATGCCTCTGGGGAAGAAAAATGTGGCAAAACCTGTGAAGGGATGCATTGTCACCATATCGGATGATCTGGGTAATTATTATAGCCTGACTGAGAAACCATTCGGAACCTATACTACAAATCCTGCAGTTTTTACAGGAGCAGTTGGAAGAACTTATACCCTGCATATTAATACAAACACTGCCTATAATAATCAGACTTATGAGTCTCTGCCTATGGAACTGAAACCGGTTCCTCCGATAGATTCAATTTATTATGAAAAGAAGATCATCGAGGATAGAGAGGGTTTATGGCAACCAGTTGATGGCTGTCAGATCTATTTAAATACCCACGATCCAAATAATTATTGTAAATATTACAGATGGGAATATGATGAGACATGGGAATTTCGCCTTCCCTATAGTGCTCCCGAAAACAGAATTTGCTGGTTATCCGGTAATTCTGAAAAGATCAATATCAAAAACACCTCGGTTCTCGGAGAGGACAGAATCAACCGTTATCCATTATGTTTCATTACTAACGCAACTGACAGACTAAAAGTCAGATATAGCATGCTGGTTAATCAATACTCTTTAAATGAGGATGAATTTCTTTATTGGGAAAAACTGCAAAATTTGTCAGAGGAGGTCGGTGGCCTTTATGATATAACGCCATCAGCTATACCAAGTAATATCTGGTGTGTTGAGGACCCTAATGAAAAAGTTCTGGGATATTTCAGCGTTTCGGCCATATCTTCGAAAAGGCTTTTCATTAAAGATTATTTCAATGGTATTATTGATCTTTATTCCGAATGCATTTCAGATACCATTTATGGCAGAGCTCCTATTCCCGGGCTTAATGAAAGTGTTTGGCTGTTGGAGGACTATCTTGACGCAGAACCTCCTTATAGAGTTATAACTTGGAAAAAAGACTGTGCCGATTGCACAATCAGAGGAACAAATATTGAACCTCTTTTCTGGAAAGAAGGTAAGAAGCAGATGATTTTAGAAGATAATTAAAATGATCAGATTTTTTAAACCGGTATTATTTGTTCTGATACAATTCCTGTTCCTCCAGGCTATTTATTCTCAGAAACAGGTAAATATAGCAGAATATCTGACACAGAGGTTTTTACAGTATTGTGAGGCAGTACCGAGAGAAGAAATATTTATTCATTCCGACAGGGAAGATTATATATCGGGTGAGGATTTATGGTTTAATTTATATTTAATAAACAGACTAACTACCACCCCCTCAACATCAGGCAAAATTGCATACTTTGAATTGCTGAATCAGGAAAACAGGGCTATTGTCCATAAGAATATTTATATTAATAAAGGTTATGGTTCCGGACATATTGTGCTCCCTGACACATTAAGCACAGGTACCTATACAGTAAGGGCCTACACAAGCTGGATGAAAAACTTCCTGCCGGAAAATTGCTTCATGAAAGAAATAAATGTATATAACCCGTTCAGTAAAAAAGCATTTAAAGAAAAAGTCTACCCAAATAGTACCTTTAACGAATACAGAACATCGGGATCAGTAAATTCAGGTCTTACTTTGGAAGTTAATAATACAGATCCCGATATTCTTGAGGTTTTCATAAATACTGATAACAGGTATCGGAGTGATAATGGAAATACATTCTATCTTTTTATTCAGACTCATGGTTTAATAAATCATGTAAGTACTGAGAAGGCATTAACAGAAAATACAAAAGTGAGTATTCCTAAAAACGAACTTATCCCCGGCATCAATCAAATTTCAGTATTTAATGCAAAAGGGCAACCAATAGGGGAAAGGTATATTTATACACCTGATAGTGCAGGACAGCCAGTAAAGGTTAGTTCTTCAGGGATAGTAAAGACGAGGAGTAAAATATCACTGGAGATTGAGGTTGATGGTATGTCTGCAAATCAAAAGAATTCAGGCAATTTAAGTATCTCGGCTGTTCCTGAATCTTTTATACCTGAGGTATCAGGAATAGGTGATTACATGGTTTTCGGGTCTGAGTTCACTATTGCTCCCTGGATTACCATCAGAGGCAGGAAAATCTCTGATCTTCCGCAGCGTGTCATAGACAGTTTATTATTAACTTTAAGAAGCAACTGGATCAGGTGGGAAAATATATTATCAGATAATCCCCCCGGATTTAAATTTAGACCCGAAACTCAGGAACATTTTCTCCCGGGAGGATTGATTAACCGGGATCCCTTGACCCCGAATTCCGGAAAGTACATTTTTATGTCCACACCGGGCAAGGAGGCTATGTTTCAATATGCCATTACAGATAGTGATGGCAATTTCAGCTTCAGCGTGCCTATTGATGGCCATTATAAAGATCTGATCATACAACCAGGTGATGCAAAAAGCAATTATTCTGTTAAGGTTGAATCACCCTTTTCAGAGAAGTATTTTGCCTCAGAAATATTTTATTACCCTGATAATATGCCAGTGGCACCCAATGTGGCTAAGATGATTATAAACTATCAGATTAGCAAGATTTTTGAGACATCATATGTTAGAGACTCTTCGGATCAGGTGTTCCCCTATTTGAAAGAACAAAGATTCTATGGTAAACCGGATATAGAACTGATTATGGCAGACTACATTAAATTACCTGTGATGGAAGAGGTATTTTTTGAGTTGCTGCCAGGAGTCTTTCTGAAAAACAGAAAGGCTGGCTACGAAATAACAATTTTTGATCCTGTGGATAATAAGGTATACAATGAAAAACCGGGATTGATGGTTGATGGTGTAATAATTAATGATGCTTCAATTATCGCTAATCTTGATCCGGAAGTTGTGGAAAAAATCGATGTTGTTAAGGAAAAATATTTCATTGGTGATTATTTGTTTTATGGTATCGTTAATGTAATTACTAAGGAGGGTGACTTTAGCTATGTGAATCTACCTGATTATTCAACCAGGCTTCAATACAAGGTAATTGATCAATTTGGTTCTTTCTTTTCTCCCGATTATACCTATGAAGAGATCAGAAGTAACCGGATTCCGGATTTCAGAAATACACTTTACTGGAATCCTTCTGTGAAACCAGATAAAAATGGCAAAGTTAGAATTGAGTTTTGGAGTTCTGATCTTGTTTCTGAATATAAAATTAATATACAGGGCATCACACCGGAAGGTAAGTTAGTATCATATACGAAAATGATCAAAGTAGAGTAGTAAAAATTAATACTTGTTCTTTAAATCTAATATTAATTTTTCTTATTAAATTCGTAAAGGTCCGATGCCTTATAGGTTTTTTCGTTAGGTGATATGTCGTCTGCTTTGTTCACTACCGCATTGGGTGGGGCAATGATATAACCTTCGATCAAAGGATCATGCGATGTCTTCATAATCTGATCGAGACTACCCCTCATCCTGTTTAGGATTTCCTTTTTTAAGGGATTTCCAGCAAGGTTATTACGTTCATTTGGATCGAAAACCAGATCATATAACTCTTCTGAAGGGAGTTGCATATCTTTCCAGTTATTATCCAACCAATATTGCTTACTATATCCATCATCGCAATTAGGTAGCACAGGAGTTTTTTTGTCACCATATCGGCGGATATATTTATACCGTTGAGTCCGTATAGCTCTGATTGGTTCATAAGCTGCATGGTAATTAACCTGGCTGAAAATATCTTCCCTTATTGCCTTTTTCTCATTCCTGATTAAAGGTAATACTGATGTACCATCAAGCCACTCTGGTTTATCTATTTCAAGGATCTCGCAGATTGTCGGAAAAATATCAATTACACTAACCAGGCTATCAATTGTTTTACCTCCTGTGAAATCACCAGGGCCCCGCATTATTAAAAAGATCCCTGTACCTGTATCGTACAGGTTGCATTTCATGGTTGGAAATGCAATCCCATGATCTGTTGTGCATATCACCAAAGTATTTTCTTCCAGGCCGTTACGTCGCAACGCTGCAAGCACAGTGCCCATTTTTTCATCCAGGATGCGGACAGATTCCATATAATCTGCCATGTCATGTCTTGCTTCGGGAACATCTGGCAGGGGATGTGGAGGTATAATGTGATCCGGATTGATATCCTCTTTGTGCTTTGGAAAAGTCCTGTGTGTTTCGGTAAATCCAACTGACATGAAGAATGGGGTTGATGAAGCTTTGTCGAGCCATTCCGAAGCTTTAATATGAGCCTCATTTGGGTTCCCTAGGAATTCATCGTATCCGATCTCCTTATAAAAGTTGTCATCCTTTCTTGCGACAACATGCTGGACTCCTGACAATACTGAATGATATCCATTCTTTTTGAGTGTAAAGTTGAGATGAGTCTGAGGATCCTTAAGCAAAAATCCCCTGTGAGCCAACCCTATCATACCATTATTATGGGGATACATGCCAGTGAGCAGACTGGCCCGGCTTGCCGAGGAGGTGGGGTGAGTGGTGAAATATTTTTTAAAAAGGATCCCTTCTTCAGCCAGCTTCTGTAGATTGGGAGTCGATACAGGGTATCCAAAGGGTTGAATGTAACGACCGGTATCGTGGGAATGAATGTAAAGAATATTTGGACGATTGGAGGCTGTATTCCCTTTAACACTCCTCTTTTCCACAGTGACATCTTTATATGTTCCTGAACAGCCATCAATAGTTTTTAGAGGAATACCGACAGCAAGACTACCGAGTCCGGCCTGTCTGATGAAGTTTCTGCGGTCAATACTTTTAATGCTCATTTTATTCGTTTGTTTTATTAATAAAAATAATGGAAATATTGTTTCAGACACTTAAAAAATCAAGACCCTGAAAAATAAAGATATTGTAAAATTCCTTATCTTTAACTCATTCAACATTTAAGCAACCTAATCTTAATGACCTTTGTTATGAAATCTATCCTTCTTTTTTCCGCAACTCTTGTGATTGCATTATCTATCACTTCGTGTAAAGTAGAACCCAAAAATGAACCTCTGCAAAAAACTGATATCTCTGAATTTTTAGGACAATGGACCATTGATATACAGCGAGGCAGTGTTGGATGGCTTGAAGTTCGTCAGGAAGATAAATACCTTAATGGTGATCTTCTTTGGGGAGGAGGTAGTGTTTTACCTGTTTCAAATATATTTCTGGCAAAAGATCACGTTTTGATTGTTCAACGATCGAATAATGTAAGCCCGACAAGGGTTATTACAAATTGGCTTGAGATAGCGAGAGAAGGGACTGATAAGATAACCGGTTGGTTGTTGACTCCAAGACTCAATGGTATGGGTGTTGATTCAACATCGCTGACCGGCACAAAATTACCTGATGTCCCACCCGCTCCCGATCTGGCAAATCTTAAATTTGGAACACCAATTACTTTGCTGAATGGTAAGGACCTGACCGGATGGAAGCTCATTAATGAAAAACAGAAGAATGGATTCACTGTGACTGACGGAATATTATCAAATAATCCGGTACAGACTGAAGGCGAACCCCATGTTAGTTATGGAAACCTCAGAACTGAGCAGGAATTTGAAGATTTCAATCTCAAATTAGAGGTAAATGTGCCTGCAGGAGGCAACAGCGGGGTTTATTTAAGAGGGATGTATGAAATACAGGTATTGGATTCATATAAGAAGGATCTTGATCCCCACAATATGGGTGCGCTCTATAGCCGTATAACACCTTCTGTGAGTGCTGAAAAACCTGCCGGGACATGGCAAACGCTTGATATTTCCCTGTGCGACCGCCATCTGACCGTTATTCTGAATGGTATCAATATCATTGACAACAAACCGGTTTACGGACCAACCGGAGGTGCAATGAAATCGGATGTTTTTACACCGGGGCCTATTTATCTTCAGGGCGACCATGACAAAGTTCAATACCGGAATATTATACTCACCCCTATTGTCAAATAGTATTTTCCGTTACTTTTATCACCTGTTGAATAAGAACTTGATTTTTCCCGGGAAATATGTGGATGATTTTCAGCTACTATCTGATAGTCCTTCATGGAATAATTAAATTATGCCTGTTAACTTTTCTATTATAAAGAATATTGTTCAATTTATTTTCTTAATTGCTATTTTCCCGGGATCGGCTCTTTATGGAAAAACTCCGGTTTACTTTGAAGTAATCTCCATTAAACCTGGTAAGCAGGACACACTTAAGGAAGATCAGATTCTTTACAATGGAAGATTGTGGAGAAACCTATATTCCTCGGTAAAAGGAGACCAGTTTTTTTTGTCTTCCGAATTTTTGTACGGTTCAGTTACAATTAATAAGAAAAAATTCAGCAATATCAGAATCAGGTATGATGATTATAATGATGAATTAATAACATTGTCGAATCTGGGTAACTTACTGCAGTTGAATAAGGAAATGGTTGACAGTTTTACTTTAGACTTTAAGGGGAGAACATATCATTTTGCTAATTTTCAAGCTGATAGTGTCAAAGGTCTGCAGGGATATCTCAATGTTTTAGTTAACGGAAAGAGCTCTCTGTATGTTAAATATAAGAAAGAGATTGCATCTCTTGCAGTCGACAATAAATATGATATGTTTTTTCAGACTCATAAAATGTATATTGTGAAGGATGATGTTGTTTACAATATCTCAGGGAAACGGGATTTTCTGAACATGGCTGATGATTATAAGGTACAAATCAGGAGTTATATCAAAAAGAACAGGCTGAAAGTATCAAAAAAAGACCCTGAAACCTTTGTCCCTCTAGTAAGGTTTTACAATAGTCTGATGCAATAGAACAATGATCATATGAAATTAAGGATATTCCTTATAATAATTTTATTCTATTTCTCCTTCACAGCGATGGCTCAGGATAAATATTTAATAAACTGGGATTATAAGGACCTTACATTTAAGGAGTTTGTATCTAAAACTCAATCCCTTTTAAAGTTAAAATTTTTCTACAAAGATGATTGGGTGAATGATCTGAAATTAGGTGAATATCCCGGTACAAATACTTTACCAGATATCCTCGACTATCTGCTGGCCGGGAAATCTCTGTTTTATTATATTGATGATGAGGGGAATGTGGTTCTTACAAAAAGTTACGCTGTAAAAATATCTGATAAACCGGTAAGTGAAGATGATAATTTTATGCCTCCCACAGAATATGTCGCTTCTGAGGAAGATCAGAAATTAAGCGGGAATGTGATTGTTGATATCGGAAATCCTGCCGACAGAAATAAACCGGGGAATGTTGTGGTTTCCGGATATATTATAAACAAGGATACAGGGGAACCGGTAGGAGGAGTTACTGTTTTCAATAAGAAGCTTTCGATTGGGACCATTTCAAACGAATATGGCTTTTATTCCCTTGCAATGCCCCGTGGTATTCATATGCTTCAATATTCATTTATAGGAATGAGAGAGAAGGTTATAAACCTGAACCTTTATGGAGAAGGTGAACTGAATGTTGACATGACCAGCATCCTTATTCCACTAAAAGAGACTTTCGTCTCGGCTCAGAAAAGCGTTACGATACAGAGATTTGAAGTGGGTGCTGAAAAGATAAATATTACATCTTTCAAATTATTACCAACCTCAATGGGTGAATCGGATATTATAAAGAGCGTCCTTCTAATTCCGGGAGTGCAATCTGTTGGAGAGGGATCAGCAGGTTTCAATGTCAGGGGTGGTTCAGCTGATCAGAACCTGATACTTTTATCCGGAGCTCCTATATACAATTCTTCTCATTTTTTTGGATTCTTTTCAGCCGTCAATTCTGATGTCATTAAGGATGTTACATTGTATAAAGGCGGGATACCCAGCAGGTATGGAGGAAGAATATCATCGGTACTGGATATAGGCACAAAGGATGGCAACAGGAAAGAATTTGCCGGGAAAGCAGGTATAAGCCCAATTACAACTCACCTGTCGGTAGAAGGGCCTATAATTAAGGACACGCTGACCTATCTTTTCACCGGCCGGACCACTTACTCAAACTGGATTTTCGGATTGATCGATAATCCGTCGTTGCAAAACAGCAGAGCATCATTTTATGATTTAAACGGAAAAATAACTTACGATTTGAACAGGAACAACAGAATAGAACTCTCCACTTATTATAGTCATGACGATTTCCGATTCAATTCAGATACTGTTTACAGTTACAATAATAATATCTTTAGTTTGAAATGGAGGCATTTCTTTACCAGCAGATTTTTTACGTCTGTTTCTGTGAATAACAGTTATTACAATTATGATATTTCAAGTTCTGACGTTAAAACAGAGGCATTTATCTTATCTCATAAAATTAACAGTACAGGTCTCAAAAGTGATTTTAACTGGTTTCTTGGCAGAAATGAACTCAATTTTGGATTGGATCTGAATAAATATACAATTACTCCCGGAAATTATCTTCCGGTTAGTGATTCGTCGCTTGTTATTGGAAATAAGATACAAAAGGAGAGAGCTTTTGAAGGTGCTTTTTATATTGACGACAAGTATATATTGAATGACATAGTCTCAATTAATACCGGCTTAAGGTTATCATCGTTTTTTTCCTTTGGTCCGCAGGATGTAATGATTTATAATCCGGTCTATTCAAAGAGTATCTCTTCAATCACTGATACCCTGAGTATACAAAAAGGTGAGACCTCAAGCAGGTATGCAGGCCCGGAGTTCCGGATTTCGGTAAATTTCAGGATATCGGACAGGAATTCCATTAAAATAAATTATAACCGCACCAGGCAATATCTCCATATTCTGTCGAATTCAACATCGATTTCCCCGTCAGATACCTGGAAATTAAGTGATTATTACCTTAAGCCCCAGATTGGGGACCAGGTAGCAGCAGGATTCTACAGAATGTTATTTAACAGCAGCTTTGAAGCCTCCTCAGAACTTTATTATAAGTTGATAAAGAATATGGTTGACTTTAAGGGTGGTACAAATCTGATAATGAATGAAACTATTGAAAAAGACATTGTAAATGTTAAGGGTAAGGCATATGGGCTTGAATTAGTACTGAAGAAAACAGAGGGAAAAATCAGATATAGCATAGGTTATACTTATTCAAGAACATTTCTTAGAAGCATTGGCCAATTCAGTGATGAGATCATCAATGCCGGAAAATGGTTTCCGGCAAATTTTGATAAACCAAATGATCTTACTGTAACATTTAACTACCTGCTTTCAAGGCGGTTAAGCTTTTCTTCAAATTATACCTATAGTACTGGAAGGCCTATAACGTATCCAGTAGCGATATATAATACCGGGGATAAGATATTTGTACATTATTCAGACCGGAATAAATACAGGATACCCGATTATTCCAGGCTCGATATTTCTTTGAAAATAGGTGGGAATCTTAGATCGCGTCGGATTGCCCATCCAAACTGGACTTTTTCTGTTTATAATCTGCTCGGTCGGCAAAATGTGTACTCAATCTATTTCAAAGAGGAATACAATGAAGTTTTGGGATATAAGTTGTCAGTGTTTGGTCAGGCTATCCCGTCTGTTACGTTTAGTTTCGATTTTTAAATATAATATATGCCTCTTAAACCCATACAATTTATTCTATTTTCATTTTTACTTCTGCTTACCGGTTGTATTGTCCAGTTTATTCCTGAAACTGATGAAAACCAGGAGCTGCTGGTAGTGGAAGGATTAATAACTGACCAACCCTATCCGAATACAATCAAATTATCGACCTCACTGCCACTGGGAGAAGCGAATTCAGCAAAGCCTCTTGTGGGATGTAAAGTAAGTATATCAGATGATCTCGGAGAAAATTTCAATTTGCTTGAGACTGTACCGGGGACATTCATAACTCCGGGAAATTTCCTGGGTATGGTTGGTAGATCATATACATTGCACATCAAAACAGGCGCCTCTAACGGGAACCTTAATTATGAATCAATTCCAATGAAGATGCTGCCCTGCCCTCCCATTGATAGTATTTATTATGAAAAAAAGGCCATCAATTTCCAGAATGTTACTGACCAGGATGCGGAGGGCTGCAATATTTATTTAGATACTCATGATCCTGAAAATCAATGTGATTTTTACAGGTGGGAATACTCTGAAACCTGGGAATTCAGACTTCCATATATGGTTCCAAATAATACCTGCTGGATTTCAAGTAACTCTGATAGAATTAATATTAAAAGCACTGCTTCCCTTACAAGGGACCGGATCACCAGGTACCCTCTGAATTATGTATCAAATGCAACTGACCGTTTAAAATTTAAGTACAGCATGCTGGTTAATCAGTATTCTCTTACTGAAGATGAATTTACTTACTGGGAGAAACTGCAAAATATATCAGACAATGTGGGAGGTCTTTATGACATAACTCCGGCTTCAATTCCAAGTAATATCTGGTGTGTTGATGCCCCGGGAGAGAAAGTTCTGGGTTATTTCAGTGTTTCAGCAACCTCTTCCAAAAGAATATTTATAAAAGATAAGTTTAAAGGGATTGTGGATCTTTATACTTCCTGCATAGCCGATACCATTTACCCCGGTACCCCGATCCAAAATCTGGGAACCTATGTATGGGTAATTATTGACTACCAGGTTCCAACGCAATCCTATAAAGTTACAACCCGTATAAAAGGTTGTTATGACTGTTCTGTGAGAGGTACTACAATTGAACCATTTTTCTGGAGAGATGATCAATGATGAAAAGAAATCAGCCCCTTGTCCTTCTGATAATGTATCTTCTGTCTCTGCTGAATGCAGGGGCTCAGCCACAGAAGGATTTGACGGATTTTATAAAACAAAAGTTTCTTGAATACTCCGTTGCTGTTCCAAGAGAGGAGATATTTTTACATTCTGACAGGGATGAGTATATAGCCGGCGAAGATTTGTGGTTTAATGTTTATTTGATCGACAGGCAAAGTAATAAACCCCTGGGAGTTGATAAAATTGCATATGTTGAGTTGCTGGATACGGAGAACAGGCCGATCGTACAAAAAAGGATTTTTGTAAATAACGGGTTTGGGCCGGGGCAAATAGTATTACCTGATACTTTAGGTTCAGGTTCCTATACTATCCGGGCCTATACTAACTGGATGAAAAACTTCCTTCCGGAGAACTGTTTTATGAAGGATCTCAGAATATATAATGCTTTAAGTAAAGAGGCATTTCATAAGAAAATTTATTCATACAGTCATCTTAAAACTGAGAGCCTTTCTGGCAAATCCGTTGTTTCTGAGAACGGATTGATTCTTAAAGTAAATAATTTCAAACCTGAGATACTGGAAATAAATGTCTTTACAGATATCCGGTACCGCACTAACAACGACAATACAATTTATCTTCTGATTCAGACTCACGGAGTAATTAACCATTTAAGCAGGGAAAAAATCTATACTGACAGCTCCGGAATTAATATTTCAAAAAAAGAACTGATTCCCGGCATAAGTCAAATTTCAATATTTGATTCAAACGGTAAACCTCTGTGCGACAGATTTATTTATACCCCGCTAAAGAGAAACCAGACATTGATTGTTACCTCTTCAGGCACTTTTAATAAGAGAGACAAAATTGCACTTGACCTGGCATTGGAAACCATTGATCCAAATGCATCCTTTGTCTCAAATTTTAGTATTTCTGTTGCACCTTATACAGGTGGATCAGGATCCCTGGACCTGGAGGATTACATGATATTTGGATCTGAGTTTGGATTATTGCCCGGAAGCATACTTAAAGCAGGAAAAATAAATGATATGTCTCCCGAAAAACTTGACAGTCTTCTGTTAACGGTTAAGAGCAGCTGGATTGATTGGGATAAGATTTTGTCCGGTGATCTCCCTTTCATAAAATATCCGGTGGAAGATGAATGGCATTGGCTGCCTGGGAAACTGGTAACCCTTGATCAGAAACCGCCTGAAAGTGAGGAATACGTTTTACTCTCAACACCAGGGAAAGTGGCAGAATTTCAGTACGCCAGGACAGATGAACAGGGTAATTTCAATTTCAGGATTCCTGTAGATGAATCGATTAAAGATCTGGTAATCCAGCTTGACGATGTAACAAAAAAACATAAGATAAATGTTGAATCCTCTTTTTCCGATAAATATCTTAATTCTGAGGTATTGCCTGACTTATCTGAAAAATCATTCCCTGATTATATATCGGGCTGGAAAGTCAACTACCAGGTAAACAGAATATATGAATCCACTTTTACCGGAGAAAAGCTTGTTCCTGAAATCCGCTCAATTATGCCTAGGAGGTTCTACGGGAAACCTGATGTTGAACTGATCCTGGCCGATTATATAAAACTTCCTGTGATGGAGGAAGTCTTTTTTGAACTTTTACCGGGAGTTTCCCTGAGGAACAGGAAAACCGACTATGATCTCTCCGTTGCAGATCCCCTTACTAAAAAGAACTATGGTGTATCCCCCGGAATGCTGGTCGATGGTGTAATTATTAAAGATGCTTCCAATATTGGTAATATTGATCCCGATATTGTTGACAGGATAGATGTTGTTAAAGAGAAATATTTTGTAGGGAATTATCTATTCTATGGCATTGTAAATGTAATTACGAAGGCAAATGATTTCAGTAGTGTAACTCTTCCTGACTATGCTATCAGGATGCAATACAGAGTAATAGATCCTGTCTGGTCGTTTGCTTCGCCTGACTATTCAGTAGCAGGATCAAAGGAAAACCATATCCCTGACTTTCGGAATACGCTTTACTGGAATCCATTAATTAAACCTGATAAGAATGGAAAGGCAACTATAGAGTTCTGGAGTTCAGATCTCGTATCCGACTATGAGATTAATATAGAGGGATTTGGCTTCAATGGAACACCTATTTCGTATAAGAAAGTTATTAAGGTCAGATAGAATTATAACCTTTCTCATTCCAGATTGAAGGTAATAGAGAGATTCTTAAATTTAAACTCGCGGAACTGTGAATAAATTAACAATAACCACAATTGTTGTATTATTACTTTTAGCAGGCTGTAAACGTGAGTTCAGCTCTGTTAGAAAGAATCATAGATATTATGTTGATTCAGAGGCCGGGAATGATCAAAACCGGGGAGATTCACCCGCCAAGGCATGGAAAAGTCTGGAACGGGTTTCACAACATGCACTTATTCCGGGCGATGAAATTTATCTGCTCGGGGAGAGCCATTTTCAGGGCAGCCTGAGACTTTCTGATCTTGAAGGTACAGCAGACCTTCCTATAGTAATTAGCTCATTTGGTAAAAGAAAGGCAGTAATCGAGTCAGGTGATTCTATGGCAATTCTGGCACGGGATTGTAAGTATTTAAAAATTAAGAATATACAGGTTTCAGGATCGGGCAGGCTGAATGGGAACACTAAAAACGGGATAGAGTTGTTAAACTGCAAATTCAGTGAGATTGACAGTATTATAGCGAATGGATTTTTATATAGCGGTATACGGATTACAGGCGGCTCCGATATTCGTATCACGAATTCTTATGTTTATGAAAATGGGTTTTGCGGAATAAACGCAGAATCCGGAGAAAGAGAATATGGAACAGATGGTTCTGCATATAAAACCATGAAACGACTATATATCGGTTATTGCATAGCTGAGAATAATCCAGGATGTCCCGCAATTAAAGACAACCATAGTGGAAATGGAATTCTTATAGGAGGTGTTACAAATGGATTGATTGAATATTGCGAAGCCATGAACAATGGATGGGATATGCCGCGTGATGGCAACGGACCTGTTGGGATATGGGCATATATGAGCGACAGTATTACCATTCAGCATTGTTATGCACATCATAATAAGACATCTGAGAGAGGAAAGGATGGAGGCGGCTTTGATTTTGACGGTGGAATGAGGTACTCTGTAATACAATATAACCTTTCAGCTTTCAACGAAGGAGCAGGATATGGAATTTTTCAATATGCAGGGGCAACCGAATGGGTGGATAATATAGCCCGGTATAATATCAGCTACAACGATGGTTCCAAAAATGGGAAGTGCGGTATTTTAGTATGGTGTGACCCCGTTGCAGAACCCATGACCAGTTTTCATGCCTATAACAATACTGTTGTAAACAATTATGCCTATGGTATAAACTTTGAACCAGGGGCTTACAGTAATTTTATTTTTGAAAATAATATCATACAGCTTACCGTTCCCACAGAGAAATTTATCGGGGGCAATTTCACTCAGGCCTCTTTCAAAAAAAATCTGTATTGGTCCGACTTCTGTGCTGAAAACGGAAAGCCTCAACCAACAGTGGCTTTGGATAAAAATGCTTTGTATGGAAATCCTGCCCTGAAACTGCCTCCTGATACAATTCTGCTTGAAAATTCACTTTTCACACCGGGGCTAAAATACTTTTCTTTACAGGATCAATCTGTATGCATACAAGCCGGGGGAAAAATAGCTGATAACGGAGGTTTGAATTTTTGGTGTGACAAGCTCCTGACTGGAATAAATCCTAATCTTGGTGCCTGGTAGGGGAGTTGCAGCTGATGAAATATTCCACAAATCGAAGAAGCCTTAAAAGATTTTAATACATTTACCAACATATATTAACTTTTATCTGACTATGAAAGGCAAGAACAAAACCACGCGTCGTGAATTTATTACCAGAACAGGTATTGTAACAGCAGGTGTTACATTTGGTGCATCAGCACTCAATGCAGCAAGTTACAGGCGTATACTTGGGGCAAATGAAAAGGTCAACATGGGATTTATCGGTATCGGAAACAGGGGATCTCAGCTCCTTGGGTTGTTTATGAACCAACCTGACATGGAAGTTGCAGCTTTGTGCGATATATATGAGCCATACCTGCTCCGCGACCGTACGAGAGTTGATCCTCGTTATCTTAAAGACAGGCCCGGGCAGGTGCCGAAAATGGGTGAGAAATTTCCACAACCTCCTAAGGAATATGAAGATTACCGTAAGCTTCTTGAAAACAAGGATATTGATGGTGTCTGTATCGCCACGCCTGATCACTGGCATGCAATTCAGACAATTGATGCCATAAAGGCCGGCAAAGATGTATATGTCGAAAAACCTTTGACAAACACTCTCGTGGAAGGCAGAAAGATGGTACAGGTATGGGAGGCCAGTAATCGTGTCGTTGCTGTAGGACTAAACCGACGGGGGAATAAGTTATTTCAAAAACTGGTAACAGATATGCAATCCGGCAAGATTGGTCAGATAACTGTCGCGCGGGCTGCCAGGATCAATAATATGTCGCCTTATGGAATAGGGAAGCTAAAACCGGAGCAGCCGCCAAAAGATCTTAACTGGGACATGTGGTTAGGACCCAGGGCATTCAGACCGTATCAATACAATATTGCTCCATATATGTTCAGATGGTGGAGCGACTATTCGAGTCAGATGGGGAATTGGGGTGTTCATTACATGGATGCCTGTCGCTGGCTGATGGGCGAAATTGCCCCGGTGGCAATTACTGCTCAGGGAGGTAAATTTATACTTGACCATGATGCAGATATACCTGATACAATGCAGGTAACATTTGAATTTGCTTCCAAAAAGATTATTTCTTTTTGTATTTATGAAACAAGCAGTGGAGGGTTATTTCCATATGGCGAACTCGAATTGCGTGGTACCAAAGGCAATCTTTATGCCGATGAAAGGGGGTACAGGATAGTACCTGCCACCAGTGGACAGTTCCAATCATGGGGAAAACAGTTGGAAGCCGAAGAATATAAAATTCCGGATCAGACCATGGATGATGGCAGCAGTGCCGACAGTACTTCAGGGTTGATAAGTAATTTCCTCGATTGCATAAAGACACGTCAAAATCCATACTGTACACTTGAAGATGGCCATCGCTCCACTTCATTTGCCCACCTTGCAAACATAGCTTTTGCAACGCGGGAGAGGCTGCAATGGGATGCTAAAAAAGAGAGATTCACTAACAATGAGGGAGCCAATAATCTTCTTCAATACGAGTATAGAAGCCCCTGGAAACTTTAAATCAAAGAAATATGATTCAAAACAGAAGACAATTCATATCAACTATAGCTGCTGCAGGAGCAGCCATCCCCCTTGCATCTTTTGCCGGATCCCATATACCCGGATTTGCTGAAAATAAATATCCTGTAAGGTTGTTCTCCAAACCTCTCGATAGTTATGATTTTGGATTTATGTGCGAGTGTATTGTGAAATCGGGAATCGGCGGAATAGACCTGGTCGTTCGACCCAAAGGTAGAGTAGAACCGGCTGTTGTCGAGAAAGAGCTGCCTGATCGTATTGCCGAGGCAAAGAAGTATAATCTGGTCACCGATATGATGGTTAGCGGAATAGCCTCTGTTTCAGATCCTTTCACAGAGAGGGTATTGAAAAGTGCATCTGCCTCAGGAATAAAATACTACAGACTTGGATGGTTCGAATATGACACTAAAGGTGATGTATGGGAATCGTTGCAAAAATCCAGAGTGGTAATTAAAGAGATTGCTGAACTTAACAGAAAGTATAAGATACATGGTGGTTATCAGAACCATGCAGGACCGAGAGTTGGAGGACCAGTCTGGGATTTACATGAGCTGCTTAGGGATATTCCGGCTGAATATTTGGGTAGCCAGTATGATGTCCGTCATGCTATGGTGGAGGGTGCCAATACATGGATTCTTGGGATGAGACTGATAGCCCCTCATATCCGAACGCTTGCCATAAAGGACTTTACCTGGAAGATTGTGAATGGTAAACCTCAGGCGGTAACTGTTCCGATGGGTGAAGGTATGGTCAACTGGGATCTCTATTTTAAAACTCTAAAAGAACTCAATATATCCGGACCTCTGACTCTGCATATTGAGTACCCTTTACTGGAAAAAGAAGAAGAGAAGCTGACACTTACACAGCAGCAGGAGATTATTGTCAGGAAACTCAGGAAGGATATGGATTTTCTGAATTCGTATCTTAATAAATATCAGCTTATTTAGTATGTCGGGGAATAATCGCAGGACTTTTATAAAAAGAGGTCTCCTGGCCACCGGGGCTGTTGCCCTCGCAAATCAGCTCGATTTTCTGGTTTCGGGATGTACTGGAATTGTTCCTAAACCGATTAGAATATCAAAAGTCAATTCCAATTTTGAACGTGAACCTCTTATCCGACCTTTTGGTTTTAAAGGCGGGTATATGACAGAGATTTGGCAGTCAGCAGCCTATATGGAGAGTGATTCCGGTAATCATTCCATTGGATTATGCACTCAAAGCGTATTGTGGTCCGATGCACAGGTGTTTGCTGCCCATTCAGAGAGCGGAGGTAATGCACTGATGTATACGATGACTGAAAAAGCCATGCAGATAGCTGACGGACAGAGTTTTACTACTCCAATTGAATTGCTTGACTCATTATATCCTGAGGTTTATGAGTTTGGGAAAAAAGTTACCTCAAACCCGAACCTGCGAAAAACATTTGCCCTCAATGCACTGGTGGGTGTTGACAATGCAGCATGGCTTTTATATGCCAGGGAAAATGGAATAAAATCATTTGATGAGATGATTCCTTCAACATATAAACCTGCCCTTTCACATAAGCACCAGAAAGTTGCAGGTATCCCTTTGATGGCCTATACTATTCCTATTGATGAGATTAAAGCTGCTACTGACCAGGGATATTTCTTCATGAAAATAAAGATAGGACAACCAGGCACACAGGAGGAGATGCTTGAGAAAGATATGAAAAGACTGACTGCCATTCATAATGCGATTGGTAATGTCAGAACTGAATATACTCAGAGTGGCAGGCTTCCTTATTATTTTGATGCTAACGGGAGGTACGAAAAGAAAGAAACACTTTTAAAACTGCTTGATCATGCACGTAAGATAGGTGCTTTTGACCAGATAGCAATAATTGAAGAGCCCTTCCCCGAGGAGCTTGAAATTGATGTAAGTGATATTCCTGTCCGTCTTGCTGCTGATGAAAGTGCTCATACTGTGGAGGATGCAATTCATCGGATAGAAATGGGTTATAAGGCTATGGCTCTGAAAGCAATTGCTAAAACACTGAGCATGACGATGAAGATAGCACAGGCAGCTTATGAACGCAAAATACCCTGTTTCTGCGCCGACCTGACAGTTAATCCTGTTCTGGTAGAGTGGAATAAAAATGTGGCTGCAAGGCTCTCCTCTTTTCCGGGGATTGGCAACATGGGCCTTGTAGAGAGTAACGGCCATCAGAACTATAAAAACTGGAATACCATGATGGATTATCATCCCAGGAAAAATGAACAATGGGTGGCTGTTAAAAAGGGGGTATATGAACTTAACAGCGAATTTTATAAAAGTGGGGGGGGTATTTTTGATCCGATGCCACATTATGAAGATATGTTTAAAGGACATTAGATGAAAAAGAAAGTCTCAAGAAGAGAATTTTTAAAGACTACAGCTTCATACGGGGCTCTTCTGTTTTTCCCCTTTGATGCATTAGGTACCGGGGGTACTGCATTACCAAATGTATTGATTATAGGTGATTCAATTTCAATGGGATATACTCCGTTTTTGAAGGAGATTCTAAAAGACAAAGCCTATGTCTGGCATCCCGACGAGAATTGTGAAGGTACTACTAAAGGAGTTCTGAAAATGGATGAGTGGATAGGAACAACAAAATGGGATGTAATACACTTCAACTTTGGATTGCACGACCTTAAACATGTTAATGCAGAAACAGGAGCTGCTTCCACAAAACCTGAAGATCCAAGGCAGGCCGATCTCAGGCAGTATTCAAAAAACCTCAGTATAATTGTTGATAAACTTAAGAAGACAGGCGCCAGGCTGATTTTTGCAACAACCACCCCGGTGCCTGAGAGATCTTCTCCATTGCGTGAACCGGAGGAGGTTCTTAAATATAACAAAGCAGCCCTGAAAATAATGAAAAAGGAGAAAATTGAGATAAATGACCTTTTTGCATTTGCACTTCCACTTGTGGCAGAGATTCAGATACTCTATAATGTTCATTTCACCCCGGAAGGATACAAAGCCCTGGCCGAAAAAGTATCGGAATATATATTGAAATCCTTGTAAAATGCTTATAACTTCATTATATATATATTATACTTTCTGATTTGGGTGCTACATAATTTAATGTATTAACCACTGAGTTACACAGAGTTATACGGAGTTTCACGGAGTAAATTTATTGAGAACCTGAATCATATTGTTTTTGATTATTATTTTCTTTATCCAATCATTAATAATTGGGCTTTAAAATTAATCTCGTTTTAAATCTGGAGTTTAGTAAACAGTGTTACTCCGTGCCTACTCTGTGAAACACCGTGGTTAAAAATCCATGGATGAAAATAAGAAAGATAGAGTCAGAATGAATACCCGATATTGAGTGACAAAGGTATCTTCACTCCTTCATTATGCGGGAAAAGATCTCCATTGGAATAGTGCCCGATTTTAATATCTGCATTCAGAGTTCTGCGTTCTCCAAAATAGATCCCTGTCCCCATATTATCCTGGAAGGTAAAATGTCTGCCCAGCTCTTTATCATCGAGCATGGTTTTCGATATATATGCAGGACCGGCCAGAGTATAAAAGAAATAGAAATCCGCAGGTCTGGTATGCAGAAAGGTAAATTTTAGTATAGGATAAATGGATAGGGTGTAAAAATTCTCTTTGTTCACATTGGTATGCCAGTAAGAGATACTGGCACCCCAATCCAGGGCAAACACTCTTGCTCCGTGAAAAATATTCCGATGATAATTAATTGAAATGCCGCTCTGTACCTCAGCCTCACCGGCCCAGAATACCGGAACTTTACCCTCGGAGAAAAAGTTATTTACCCCATATCCAAGTACATTGCTGGTAAACCCTATTTGAATTGTCTGTTTGGGATGAATATACCCTGTTTTGGCTCCTGCTGCGAGTTGTTCTTCGGTAAACGGGAGCAGTTTATATGCAAATCCTGCGGAAAAAAATGAGGTGGCCGGCTGTTTGACTTTGGTGTTTTCTGGCGAATAAACCATACTTAATATCAGACTCCAGTTTTTATTGATATGATAATTAATTCCTCCCCCAAACATGAATGTAGAGTAATTGGCATCAGTTACAACCGGGTTTTTATAATTATCTTCAAATCCATTCCTGGTAATAATTGCAAGTCCTCCTTCACCATACAGCGAAAAACGATTGCTGACAGGCAGGGTTGGCTTAATGGTGAGACCCGCTACATTGGTCCAGACTGAATGCGTGACCTCTATGTCGGCAGGGCTGTTTTTATAAGTATATCGTACCCACAAAACAGGCCGCATATAGGTAATCTGTGCCGAGAGGTATTTATTGAATTCATAACCCACGGGTATTATACGTACAGCGGCATGTGGGATCTGAACAGATTGGAATATATATCCATCCTCAACCTGAATCTCATTAAAGGGATAATGGATAGATCCGATATTGACTTCGAAATATGAATTATTCAGAATGGAAGGTAATTGTGTCCGGTCATCCTGCCCTACAGCATATTTGGATAATGCAACAAGACAAAATAATAATCCAGATAATAGTCTGATCGATTTCATTTTGGGCAATAAATATAATTATATTCCTTAATTATATTGCGTTATTGCCCAAATCAACCTGAGAATATTAGCTATATTGAAGCAAATCAGGTAATTGCATCATAATGATCTTTAACCTAATCTGTTTCTGACTTTTTGCTCCAGTCTTCTTTCTGTTACAATCAATTATTATAAATCGCGTGGAAGTTTTCCTTCCCTCCAGTGTTCTTCAATCTTTTCAAGAGTAACATTCTTTGTTTCCGGGATGAAGAAAAATCCCCAGATCAATCCAAGTATTCCAACAAGAGCATAGAGATAAAATGCTCCGGCTGGATTTCCCAGGTCTTCACCTTTCAGTATTATTGCTGTTTCAGGCATTGTTAGTCCTTTAACAATTTTAAAGAATGTAAAGGCCACTACACCGTTGAACAGCCAGTTCGAAAGTGCACCGATGCTTGAACCGATTCCCCTGACGCTTAGAGGAAATACTTCAGAGATAATAAGCCAGCCAAGAGGACCCAGACTAATAGCAAAAAATGCTATGTAGATCCAAACAAGCGATATTGTAACCCATTTGATTGAATCACCCAGTGTTGCCTGAAGGGCGAAGCAGGTTCCCATTGCCACTAGCGCAACAACCATGCCTGATAATCCGATAAAATATAGTTTTCTTCGTCCCAGCCTGTCAATCATAAACAACGAAAGGATGGTAAATGCAACATTAACCACACCAACACTTACTGAAGCCCATACTGCAGCCTGTGCATCAGCGAAACCTGACATCAGGAATATTTTGGGGCTATAATATATTATTGTATTAATCCCGGTAAATTGCTGAACGAACATGATTCCGATAGCAATGATCAATGGAACTCTCAGCCATTTCTTAAAGATAAGGGTCCAGTTGACCTTGTTCTTCCTGTCAGATTCCAGATCTTCTTTCATCTTTGTTATTACCTCCTCAACCAGTTCAGGTTCTTCCACCTTTTGTAATACCTTACGACATTCTGCCTCATTCCCATTGCTGATTAGCCATCTTGGTGTTTCAGGAAGGAAAATCATGCCAACAAACATGATAAGAGCCGGAATAACTCCAACATAGAACATTGGTCTCCAGCACGATGTAAATGCCGGATCTCCGTCGGGAACGGCAAAAGCCGAATCGCTTAAATAGGAAACCATTATACCAATAGTAATCAACAACTGAAACATTGATACAAGTGTTCCCCTTGTTTTGGTTGGTGATATCTCTGCAATGTATAAAGGAACAGCAAAAGATGAGACTCCAATAGCTATACCAAGAAAGAAGCGGGCAAATACAAGCATCAGGGCGCTTGATGATGCACCTGACCATACAGCACCAATAGCGAAAATTATCGCAGATGTCAGGATGACTTTTTTACGTCCAACAATATCTGCAATTCTGCCGCTGGACATGGCACCTATTACTGCTCCGACCAATCCAGAAGTTGTGATAATCTCAATCCAGTTATCAGCAATACCGAATGTTTTTTGAAAGAATGGGATAGCCCCCGAAATAACGCCTGTGTCAAAACCGAATAGCAAACCTCCTGTTGCTGCAACTGTAGCGATTACGATCACCAGGGCTTTGTTCTGTTTGTTGTTATTCTCAGCCATAAATTGTCTTTTTATTAGTTAGGTTCAATAATTGTGATTGAAATATAATTCATCTAATCCATATTCTTGCTATCAAATGGAAATTTTTAATATTCCTTTACAAAAGCACAAGTCGAATTTAATTATTTATTTTAGATTATGAGATCAATCTTTGAATTTTTCCATAGCTTCAAGCAGTATAGCCTCTGTAGTTGTTGCACCTGATCGTGTAGCTCCTGCTGCTCTCATTCTCAGTAAGTGATCGAGTGTGCGGACTCCTCCTGCACATTCTCGTATCAGATCCTCATCGGTCATAGCAGGATTAAGTATCGAATGGTCAATCATTTTTGCGATTTTGCTTATCATTACCATATTAAAAGAGGTTTAGGTTGCTAATATACATAGAGATAACTCAGAACTTTCATTTATCTGAAATTATTGCTTTGAACATCTGGTTTATCAGATCAATTGCATAATCACCCATGGTCGGGCCAAACCATCCCATCAGCTTTGATTCATAATGATCGTAGTAGAAATATTTACCCGGCAATATATAACCGATATAACTTCCGTTAAAGCCTGATACAATTGCTTCATAGCCTTTTCCTGAAAATATATTTTTGATCAGCAGGGCTGATTCACCACTGTAATCACCTGGGGTGAAGATCCATATCAGATTATTAATGCATAGTGTCTGAAGATATACATTTTCCGGCTTCTTCATTAATTTGTTACTTAAACCGGAGCCAAGGTTTTTGTTTGCTGTTAACCTGATATGATATTCAGGCAGATTAATTTTCAGCGATAATGCAGATACTGTTAATTTCTCACTCATATTTACTTCGTCCAGGTGTACCAGAACACTATCTGCCAGTGATTCACCTATATACCTCGCATTATCATACTCATCTCCCGATCCAACCGGACTCTGACTCCCTGTGGAACCCGCACAGAAGATTGCCAGATCTGCCGCTGTTGACTCTATTTTTCTTTGCCAGTATCCCGGGTAATCTCCGCTTATCAGCATGTTTTCCCTTCCAAGAGTTGTTGCATGAGCTGAAAAAGAGCCAATTAAAGCTTTCTTTCCCCCGGTCTGTTCAACAATAAGAAAAGTGAAATCTTTATTTATCGTTTCCTGATTGCCTGTCAGCCTGTTACGTGTATAGGGTGAAGCATCAAAACTTCCTGATCCAAGCCTCGCCGGATGTAAATCTGAAACAGCACTCAATATTGCAGTTTGCATCTGGCTGATTAGCCATTTCTCCAGATTAACATTTTCCTTCCCTGCAAAGGCTTTTGCCATCAGACCGTAGCCCCAGCCACCAATACTTGAATGAGAGTGTGTGGCCGAAAAAAATAACTGATCCCTTTTAATACCTTCCTGAGATAGTTGTGAAGTGAGTTGATCAATAATATTTGGAGGCATTATAAGGATATCGGCACTTACCAGTATATATGTCTGATTGCCTGACTTCAGGGCAAAAGCTTTGACAAAAATACTGTCGTGTACACCCTCTGCAGGTTCCCCTCTCCTGTTACCATAACCAGCTAAAGGTATCAGGTTATGTTTTGCTTCCTTTTTGGTAGTAAAATTTCTGTTGAGGTCAGGAGTGATACTTACGCGGGAAAATCCGGCATATAATGAATCATTTGTAACGGATAATCCTCCCCTCAGGCTGTCCAGACGAGATGACGTCATCTGGTAATAATCTGTTTGGAAATATGGTGTTTTTACCACAGCACAGCCGGTAAAAGAGAGAACCATTAAAAGCAGGCAGACAATCTGACTTCCTGAGAATCCATTCCTTTTCATGCGGATAAAACTTTGGTAGCAAATATATAGAAATGTGAACATTTATATTTAATTACTTGTTGAATAGATACAAGACATTTTGAGTAAAAAAAACTTTATTTTTTTGTAAAATTAAAACAATGAAAGAACTTAAAATTAATCATCTGGCAGTTCTTGCCGGATTTGTAGTACAGTTTGTACTGGGATTCCTCTGGTATGGCCCGTTTTTCGGAGTTCCATGGATGGATATGGTAGGTCTCGATATGGCTACCATCGAAGCTAATCCTCCGGGTGCCGGCGTGTGGATAACAAATGTAGTCGCTTCAGGGGCAGCTATGTACCTTTTAGCCTGGATTTTTGTTAAAATGAATGTGGATACCCTTTTAAAAGGTCTCTTGTGGGGTTTACTACTGGGTTTCGTCTTTGTTCTGCTTGATTCAATGAGAACAGGTATGTATAATGGTGATCCTTATGGTCTTGCATGGGTAACAGGCGGGTTTTCGACAGCCGGGCTTGCACTTGGTGGCCTTATTCTTGGAGCCTGGAAAAAATACAAGTCCTGATATAAACTAAAGTTAAACAGTACCAGACTTCTGCGATACCAGACCTGGATCCTGGCTGATAAAACATATCAGATAAACCCTGGTTATATCCAATCATTGGGTCTGCTCAGAAATGTGCTTCGATTTCTTCGGAGTGGACTAGATCATTCAAAGATTCAATAAATTTGAGTTATAAGAGGTAAACAGAGTTGCTTTTCACTAATAATTTATTTAGCTTATGAAGTTAAATAAAACTACTTGAATGAAAGGGCAACTTATTGTAAATCTGATATTTGTATTCTTTCTTTTTGCTCAGAATCTGACCTTTGGCCAGAAGATCTACCTCTCACCGACAGGCAGTGACAGCAATCCGGGAACAATTGACAAACCACTTGCCTCATTAAATGAAGCCGCAAGCAGGGCCAGGGATTATTATCACAATAATCCTGTCAGTGGGCCTCTTGAAATAATAGCTTTGGAGGGAGAATATTTCATGCTTCAGCCATTAATGCTATCAGCTGGCAACAGCGGGACTAAAGAGTTGCCTCTGGTTTTCCGATCCGATCAGGGAAAGAAAGTGATTTTCAGGGGAGGTGTACAGCTTACAGGGTTTGAAATAGTTAGCGATAATCTGTGGCGGACATTCGTTCCTCAAGTAGCCTGGTATAATTCTTACTTTGAGCAATTGTATGTGAACGGGAAAAGGGCTACACGGGCAAAGACACCAAATGAGGGATTCCATTTTGTACGTAAGGTTACGGAGACAGTTCTGGAGAAAGGAAAAGGCCGGGCTCCCGAACTGGCTGTGCAAAAGATAGAAATTGACCCGTCCGATACAATAGCTCTCAAATCGTTCTCAAAACAGGATTATGAGGATGCACTGGTGATCTTCTATCACAACTGGGATAACACACGAAAACGCGTAACCGGCATCAGCAGGGAGAGTGGTGCCATATATACTACTGGTGAGGGTATGAAGCCATGGAATCCGATCAATAGCAAATCGAGATACCTGATCGAAAATTACAGGGCCGGCCTAGATGCTCCTGGAGAATGGTTCCTTGATCGTTCAGGGTACCTCTATTATATTCCGGCTGAGGGTGAGACTATTGAAAAAACAACTTTTCATATACCGGTAATAAATGAGTTTATCTCAATTGCCGGAGATTCTTCCTCAGGAAATAAGGTTGAGAACATCAGGTTTGAAAACCTCAATTTTGAAGTTGCGGGCTATCTGACACCATCAGGTGGTAATGAGCCGGCTCAGGCAGCAGCTCCTGTTGGTGCGGCTATAACTCTCGATTTTGCAACTAATATTACTTTTCAGAATTGCGAGATATCACACACCGGAACTTATGCGTTCTGGTTCAGACGAGCATGTTCTGACTGCAATATCAGGCAGACATATATGCATGATCTGGGAGCCGGAGGAGTTAAAATCGGGGAAACTGTAATTCGTCCTGACAAAAATGAAATTACAAGTAATATTACAATCGATAATAACATTATAAGGGATGGGGGACATATTTTCCCTTGTGCCGTGGGTATTATCATTTTTAATGCAAGCGATAATAAGTTAATACATAACGAGATAGCTAATCTCCGTTACTCAGGTATTTCTGCCGGTTGGGTGTGGGGGTATGCTTATAGTCCCACAAAGCGAAACATTATAGAATTTAATCATATCCATCACCTTGGATGGGGTGAATTATGTGATATGGGCGGTGTATATACGCTTGGAGCTTCTGAAGGGACAACAGTGTCAAACAACGTCATACATCATGTTTATTCATACGATTACGGTGGATGGGGACTATATACTGACGAGGGATCTTATGGAATAGTCGAGGAGAATAACCTCGTTTATGCCTGCAAGAATTCAGGTTTTCATCAGCATTACGGTAAGGAAAACATTATCAGGAACAATATTTTTGCCCTTAATATCAGGGGGCAGCTTCAAGCCACCCGTGTTGAGGAACACAGATCACTAAGCTTTACCAATAACATAATCTATTTTAATAAAGGTTCCCTGCTGGTTAATAACTGGTCGAAATTCAATCTTATATCGGACTATAACTGTTACTGGGATACCCGAACAAATGATATAAGGTTCACAGATAAATCATTTGCAGATTGGCAGAGAGCGGGTAAGGATGTACATTCTGTAGTTGCCGATCCGCTTTTTGTGGATCCTGCTGATTTTGATTTTCATTTTAAAAAACAAACTGTTGTAAAAAAGATCAAATTTGTTCCTTTCGACTATTCCCTGGCTGGTGTTTACGGAACTGAGGATTGGAAGAAACTTGCAGAGTTTGATAAGGAGCTGGCTGTGAACTTTGACCTGGTGGTCGAAAAGATGGAGAATAAAAAGTAGTAATTATTTGTAATACAGAAAATGGAGATAAATAGATATGTTAAATTATTGATTCTTATTTTCTTTTTAACAAACGGTTGTCAGAGAAAGGAATCTGTTGAGGTTCAAAAGAAACCTGTCATCACTGGTAATGAAGTTAAAGTTGCATTACTTCAGTTAAATCCGGTTGGATCTGATGTTTCAGGGAATCTGAAGAAGGGGGAGGACTATATCAGAAAGGCCAAAATGATGGATGCTGATATTGTACTTTTTCCGGAGATGTGGAGCATAGGGTATTCAAGATATAACCTGCCAGGGACAAGCTATACCCCTGATAAATACCCTTTGAGTTTTGAAGAGTGGAAATCTAAGGAATTGGATGCTGAAAGTGAATTCATAAAACATTTTCAATCTCTTGCCAGAGAGTTAGATATGGCTATAATAATAACCTACCTTGAAAAGTGGGATAATCTTCCCAGAAACTCAGCTACAGTTATAGATCATAATGGCAATCTATTGATGACCTATGCCAAAGTTCATACGAGTGATATGAAGGCAACTGAATCAAACTGCACACCCGGGGATGATTTTTATGTGTGTAGTTTGCCGGTAAGGGAAGATACAGTATGTTTAGGTATTATGACCTGTTTTGACAGGGAGTTTCCTGAAAGTGCAAGAATTCTGATGCTTAAAGGTGCGGAGCTAATACTTACACCAAATGCTTGTACTCTCGAGGAAAAGAGGATTAACCAGTTTCAGTCGAGAGCCTACGAGAACGCAGTTGCTGTAGCGATGACAAACTATGCTTCACCATCTCAGAACGGACATTCATGTGCCTTTGATGTAAATGGTGACAAGCTATTTGTTGCTGATGAAGGAGAGGGAATCTTTATCGTATCTTTCGATATGGGAAAAATCAGGGAATACAGGAGTAGGACAAGCTGGGGAAATGCATTCAGAAGACCTACTAAATACGGATTGATTAACTCAACTGACGTCGATTCGGTTTTTATCAGGAACAACGGACTTGGAGTGAAGTTTGACCGGGTAAAAAGATAAATTTTCCTAAAGCTTCAATATTGCAACCTCTAGGATGATATGAAGAATAAATGTAAGTAATTTGACTAAGATGAAAGGAGCTATTACATCAATAATTATTAGCCTTACATTATTACTTTCTCTACAGGCAACAATTACCCCAACACAACTGTCCTGCGAATACATTGTAAATCCTCAGGTTATAGATATCCTTAATCCAAGTCTCTTCTGGATAAATATTGCATCATCATTTGAACTTGGGCAGTTTCAAACTGCCTGGGAGGTCAGGGTGGCTACCACAAAAGTACTCCTTCTTGTCGGAAAAGCTGATCTCTGGAATAGCGGTAAAGTGGCCTCCAGGGAGTCCGTTTATAACCACTATAATGGCAAACCCCTTTCATCACGACAGGATTGCTGGTGGCATGTGAGGGTTTGGGATAAAGATGGCAAAGGTTCCGGATGGAGCGATGAATAAACAGACGATGCCATCATATGGTTACTGGCTCAAAAAGGGTGCTACAACTACATGGGAAGACAGGGACAGGGCCGGGTCGGGTAATCACCCGATGTTTGGAGGAGGACTTGTGTGGTTTTACAGAAGACTGGCAGGAATGAATGCTGATCCTGAAAGACCTAGTTACAGGAAAATATCAATTTGAAAGCCAGCAGTAAAAATGGACCTTATTTACTGTTAATAGCAAATATGTTTTCATATATTTCAGATTTAAGGTTATGGGAAATACTATTTATCAGTCAGTTTTAAGATTTGCATGCGGCTATGCATGCCATGAATTAGTTAAAGGAAACAAGAACGCCTCGACTAATTCCAGAATAATTGAAGTCAATAAGGGTTTTGAAGAGTTTACGGACTTAAAGTCATCTGAGATTCTTGGAAAAAATCTTACAGAGATATTCACAAACGTTGATGAGCAACTGAGTGAAAAGATATTTTCATTTTGTCAAAATGCAAAATCCAATGATTCATACATAATCGAACACTTTTCCCCCCGGATCAGGTGTTGGCTGATGGTTCAGATCCTGATACTGGATGATAAAAGAATGATCACTTTGTTTAACGACATTTCATACCTTAAAGAGCTGCAGGAGAGGGTTGATAATGCCGATAACCTCTTACCGGATCAGAGACAGTTTGAAGAGATGACCAAAGCCCTTTCTGAGAGTGAAGACAAATACAGGTCATTAACTGATCAGATTCCGGTAGGGATCTACAGGACTACCTCTGAAGGCAGGTTGATCTATTCAAATGAAGCCCTTGTTAAAATGTTGGGTTATAATTCGTCTGAGGAGTTATTGGAACTTAATGTAAACCAGTTATATGCAAATCCATCAGAAAGGATTAAACAAATTAAGGCTTCGTTAAGTAGTTCAGGTATTAATCAAACTCATTTTCAGCTTAAAAAGCGATCTGGCGAACTGATCTGGGTAAGGGATTATAGTAAGCTACTTCTTGATAATAAGGGTAATCCAGACTATTTTGATGGGATATTGGAAGATATTACGGTAAGCAAACAAACGGAACTCGCGATAAAAGAGAGTTCTGCAAATCTCAAAGCAATAATAGAAAACAGCCTCGATAGTATTTGGTTAATAAACAGGAATTATGAAATACAGTATGTGAATGATGTCTTTGCAAATGCTTTCAGAGAGCTCTTTGGCGTACAACTTACCTCGGGTGTAAATCTGCTAGAGTCCCTGCCTCATGACCTGCGTCAATTATGGAAAGAGAGGTATGACCGGGCATTTAATAATGAACATTTTGTATTTGAGGACAGAGTGGATGCTGGTAGTTCTTCAATCTATATTGAAGTATCGATGAATCCGATTGTAATTGATAATGAGGTTATCGGAGCATCTTTCTATGGAAGAGATGTTACGTTGAAAAAAGCTGCTGAGATGGAATTACGCTATATGTCTGATTTGCAGAAACTCCTTGTTGACCTGTCCACCGGATTCATAAATGTCCCTATCAAACAAATCGAACCTGCAATAGGAAAATCACTGCAGAGAATTGGTGAGTTTGTTGGGACTGACAGAGCTTATATAATAGACTTTGACTTTGAATTAAATATTGCTTCCAATAGTTACGAGTGGTGGAGTGAAGGCATCGAACCACAGATTGAAAAGATGCAAGCAGTGCCTCTTGCCACCTTTACTGAGTGGATTAATATTCATAAAAGGGGTGAAGTTTTACAGGTGAATGATGTTAATGATCTGCCAATGAATGATCTGAGAAAGATCATGGAGGAACAGAATGTAATCAGCCTGCTTACATTACCCTTAATGCATGAAAGCATCTGTATAGGTTTCGTTGGTTTTGATTCTGTCAGAAAAAAACATGTATTTAATGAATATGAACAGCAGCTTCTGAGAATTTATGCCCAGTCACTTGTTAACATAAAAGAGAGAATAGAAAAGGAGAAAAAGCTTATTCTGGCCAAAGAAAAAGCAGAAGAGAGTGACCGCCTAAAATCCACTTTCCTGGCCAATATGAGTCATGAAATCCGTACTCCCATGAATGGTATATTGGGGTTTTTGACACTGCTAAAAGAGCCCGACCTGTCAGAAGAAAACAAACAGGAATATATAAATATTGTTACTCAAAGTGGTCATAGATTGCTTGATACAATAAATGATATTATAGAAATATCCAAAATTGAAGCCGGTGAGTTGATAGTCAGTCTATCTCCGATAAACCTGCCTGAACTAATGACATTTTACCACGGGTTCTTCAAGCAACAGATAGATAAAAAAGGAATCGAATATATCATCTCCAACAAGCTTCCTGATGATATAATATATTTTCAGACTGACAGGATAAAACTTGACAGTATCATATCAAATCTAATAAAAAATGCTATCAAATTCACATCAGCTGGTTATGTAAAATTTGAATGTTCCCTGAAGGACAGAAATCTCCTGTTTTGTGTGAAGGATTCTGGCATCGGTATTCCCGCTGATCAGCACGAGCTCATTTTTGACAGGTTTGTTCAGGCCGATTTGTCAGGCACAAGACACCATGAAGGATCAGGACTGGGACTCTCTATAGTTAAAGCCTATATTAATCTTCTTAAAGGTAAGATATGGCTTGAATCGACGCCGGGTAAAGGAAGCTGCTTCAGATTTTCAATCCCCTATACTCCCGGAGTTAAAATGAATGAGGAGACCGAAGAGGTGAATAAGACAAAGGATAGTCCTGTAAAAACCACAAAAATTATGGTAGTGGAGGATGATTACGCAAGCTACCTCTTTCTTAAGAGTATTCTGGAACCGAAAGGGTTTAAGGTATTGCGTACTTCAAATGGTGCTGAAGCAGTAAATAGTATAATGGAGAATAATGATATCGCATTAATTCTCATGGATATTAAAATGCCATTGCTCTCAGGACTCGACGCGACACGAAAGATCAGAGAATTTAACAAAACTGTACCGATTATTGCTCAAACAGGCTATGCACTTGCCGGCGACAGGGAACTGGCTATTGAGGCAGGGTGCACCGACTATATTTCCAAACCGATTGATGCCGGCCAATTGCTAAACATGTTATTTAATTATATAGAAGCCAGATAATTATTATTTTAAGACAATGAAAGTAAGAGTATTTTGGATTTTATTATTGACAGGGTTTATTACCCGGTTGAATAGCCAGGTAATCTGGGAACATATTTCCTCGAAAACAGAAGATATTGAGGTTCCGAATGCAGGCAGACAACAAACCTCCGCCGCAGTTGGAGATTTTGATAATGATGGTGACCTGGATATCCTTGGAAAACCCTACGATAGGGACGCCCCGCGATTAGATATCTGGTTGCAAAACGGAACCGGGAAAGGGATTAAATAAAAAATATATGTTACACGGAGTTACACAGAGGTTACAAAGAGTTACACAGAGTATTCCCTCTGTGGCTACCTGCAGGGAGGTCTGTGACTCCTCCGGATTTCCTCCGTGTAAGTTCTTAACTATTTATAAGAAGTAAAAAGCCCAAATATGAAAACCTATTTTTTTGTTCTAATACTTCTTATCCTGACAATTACAGGCTGCAGAAAAGAGCCTCCTGGTCCTTATTTCGGGAATGGCTTCCACAACGGTTGGGCCGATCAGAATTCCATAATGATCTGGACACGGCTTACTGAAAATCCTGAGATGAACCGTACCGGACCGAAATTTCTTGTTCCTTCAGCAGCAGAGGTCAGGAAGCTTGATAAAGGAGCCAATCCGGATTCAATTTATGCGGCCGAAATCCCGGAAGGTTTTACCCTGGACCAGATGGAGGGAGCCTGCCCTGGAACAGCTGGTGAAGTAAGACTTGTTTATTATCCATTGAAAAATCCAGAGGACAGGGTAGAGAAGGATTGGTCATTAGTTGATAACGGAAAGAATTATACACACCAGTGGAGGCTGGACAATCTCTCCGCTGACACAAAATATGTTGTGGAGATTGATGCCAGGCGGCCAGGTAAGTCAAAAGTAACTGATCATATCGAGGGGGCTTTCCGAACCCCGCCTGATCCTGAAATGGTAAGTGATCTGAGTTTCTGCATAGTGACCTGCCATGATTATCCAAGGCGTGACGATAGTATAAACGGGCATAAGATCTATAAAGCGATGATTCAGATGTTCCCTGATTTTTTCGTGCATACTGGCGATATTGAGTATTATGACAAAGCAGGTCCCTTTGCTCTTACAGAAGAACTTATGAGATTTAAATGGGACAGGATCTTTGCTCTTCCATATCAGCGTGAGTTCTACAGGCAGATCACAACCTACTTTATGAAAGATGACCATGATGTTTTGAGGGACGACGCATTCCCAGGTATGAAGTATGGGACCGTTTCATGGAATAGGGGATTGGAAATATTTGATAAGGAACAGTTTCCGTCGAATGACTTACCATATAAAACAATCAGATGGGGAAGGGATCTTCAGATATGGATAACTGAAGGACGGAATTACCGCAGTAAAAATACAGATGCGGATGGGCCGGGAAAATCAATCTGGGGAGCTGAGCAGAAAGAGTGGCTATTCAGGACTATGAAAGAGTCGGATGCAACCTTCAAGCTGTTAATATCACCTGACCCGATATTAGGACCTGATCGTGAGAACAAAAAGGATAATTACTCCAATAAGGTATTTAAATATGAGGGTGATGAAATTCGTAAATTTCTGAAGCAATTTGATAATGTGTTTATCTGTAACGGCGATCGTCACTGGCAATATGTTACAAATATCCCGGGTACTACTCTCTGGGAATTCAGTGCAGGTGCCGGGTCCGATTCACATGCAGAAGGGTGGGTCGAGGGTGATGTTCGTCCGGAACACCGCTTTCTCCGGATTAAGGGAGGATTTCTCAAAGGAAGCTTATACCATGCTGATAACAAGGTCTTTTTGAAATTTCAGCATTGCGATGTAGATGGAAATGTAGTACACGAAGAGTTGTTTTCGAGATAGTTATTTTCTATGAAATCTTTGTTAAAACCTTGGAATTATTTAAATTAACATATAAAGTATCACAGAGTTCCACAGAGAAGTCACAGACCTGCCTGCCGGCATGCAGGGAGCCACTGAGCTATATCTCTGTGTAACTCTGCGTAACCTCTGTGCCACTCTGTGAAAGTTCCTTAAAAGATTTTTTAATATGAAAATTAATAAAAAGAGTAGGAATTCATTTTATCTGACCGGTTTTGCAGCACTTTTATCCGCCTGCTCCGGACCATCAATGTCCCCTAAACCAAACATTCTAATAATTTTGGCAGACGACATGGGCTGGGGTGATTTGAATATTAATGATAATCCGGCGGTTGAAACTCCGGTACTGAATAGTTTTGCCCGGCAAAGCCTGAGTTTTGATAAATTCTATGTATGCCCGCTAAGTGCACCAACAAGGTCAGAAATGCTCACCGGCAGATACTTTCTCAGGACTGGTGTCTCATCTGTAACCCAGGGATACGAAAATATGAGAACCGATGAAGTGACAATAGCTGAAATACTTAAGGATAACGGGTATACAACCGGTTGTTTCGGGAAGTGGCATAACGGCCGGTATTATCAGCAACATCCTAATCGTCAGGGCTTTGATGAGTATGTAGGATTCCCGGTTGGCCACCTGGGTTATTATTTTGATGCTTTTTACCTTCATAATGATGATGAGGTTAAATCAACAGGATACGCGAGCGACTATTTCACCGATCAGGCCCTCGATTTCATTGGAAAGAACAGTGATAAACCATTTTTCTGTTATGTGCCCTATAATGTTCCCCATTCACCGTTCCAGGTTCCTGAAAAGTATTTCAATAAATATAATTCAAAGGGACTGGATTCCACCCTCTCTTCAGTGTATGGAATGGTAGAGAATATGGATGATAATATTAACCGTATCCTTCAAAAACTTGATGATCTTGGATTGAGGGATAATACTATCGTAATTTTCTTTTCAGACAACGGACCTAATACCAGGCGTTTCAATGGAGGGATGAAAGGGATTAAAGGTTCAGTAGATGAGGGTGGAGTAAGACTACCCTTTTATATTTCATGGCCGGGTAAGATTAAACCGGGTTCGACACCACAGCTGGCGCAGGATATTGATATTCTGCCTACCCTGCTCAGCCTCTGCAATATAAAATATGATCCCGTAAAACCTTTAGATGGTGTCGACCTTTCAGGGATAATTAAAGGCAAGAAGCAGCCATTCGACAGGTATATATTGTCCCGACAGGCCAATCAGTCCCTGGATATCTGCAATGGATCGGTCAGGAACAATCAATACAGGCTTGTAAGAACCAGAAAAGATACGCTGTTATATGATATGATTAAAGATCCATCACAGGAAACAGATATATATGAAACAGAACATGAAACAGCAAAACAGCTAGTAGAAGTATTAAGCAAATGGGAAAACGAACTGGTAGTAAATTATCAGCCAGTTACAACAATAGAGGCGGGATTTCCTCAAGAGAAGAAATTTATTCTGCCCGTACAGGATGCCATTCTATCCGGCCTGGTAAAATATTCAAGTATACATCCAAACCAGTCGCATACTGAGCGGTGGATACAAAACGGAGACTCAATATACTGGACTCTAAATATCAATAATCCAGCCACTTACAGGGTGGAGATGCAGTATGGATGTACAGCATCGGAAATTGGAAGCAAAATGGTCTTTGATTCAAAGTCAGGACCTGTATATTTTACTATCGACCAGCCTTTTGAATCAGAAATACTCCCTGAGCGTGATTATGTCAAACGAAGTGAATCTGTGGAACGGACATGGTCGTGGATGGAAATAGGAACTGTAAGACTCGAGTGGGGACCTGAAAAGCTGGTCATAAAATTGACGGAGAAAAAGAAAAATGAAGCAGGGCTCATAAAAGCAATAAGGCTGGTAAAACAATAAAATTTTAGAAAGAACCTTATGCAAACAAAAATCCAATTTAACCACTTGCCTGCAATAGTTATTGCCGGTCTTGCACTGACTGCATGTTCAACATCCGGAACAATTCAGAAGCCCAACATTATCCTGATCATGGCAGATGACATGGGTTATTCGGATATCGGATGCTTTGGTTCCGAGATCAAAACACCCAATCTCGACCGGCTTGCCAGCCAGGGGGTAAGGTTCACACAGTTTTATAATGCCTCAAGGAGCTGTCCTACAAGGGCCTCTCTCCTTACCGGGCTTTACCAGCACCAGGCAGGCGTTGGGGATATGGTGGGAGCCAGGGAGTATCCGTCCTACCAGGGTTACCTGAATGAAGAGTGTGTTACCCTTGCTGAAGCACTGAAATACAATGGTTATAGCACTTATATGTCGGGTAAGTGGCATGTTGGGGGCAGACCGGAAGTGCATCCCCTGAAACGCGGTTTCGACAGGTATTTCGGGTTGATTGATGGTGCAGGAAGTTATTACAAACCAATTGCCTACAGGCCAAATATGTCTCCTGTAAGATGGATGCTTGACGACGAGGATTTTTTCCCGCCAGACACAGGATTTTACTTTACAGATGCGGTAGCTGACTATGCCCTCTCATTCCTGGAGCAGGAAACCGGGAAAGAGGAACCGTTTTTTCTCTATATGGCATTCACAGCGCCACACTGGCCATTGCACGCCCTGCCCGGAGATATTGCAAAGTACCGTGGAAAATATATGGAGGGATGGGATCATCTTAGAAATGAGAGATACCAGAGGATGCTTGATCTTGGAATAATTGATTCTTCAACGATGCTATCACCAAGGGATGAAGCTTCACCTGACTGGAATAGTCTGACGGAGGAGGAAAAGACGATGTGGGATCTCAGAATGGCTGTATATGCTGCCATGGTTGACAGGCTTGACCAGAACATTGGAAAGGTGATAGACAGGCTTGAAAGCATGAACAAACTGGACAAAACCCTGATCATTTTTTTTGCAGATAATGGTGGTTGTCACGAGAATACCAGGAATCAGAAGAAGTACCTGGAATGCAAGGGAGAAATCGGTTCTCCTGATTCATTTGATGCATATGAGATCCCATGGGCAAATGTGAGCAATACTCCCTTCAGGATGTTTAAACACTGGGTGCATGAAGGGGGGATTTCCACACCATTTATTGCATATTTTCCTGAAAAAATATCAGGAGGTGAATTATGCCGTCAACCCGGACATATTACAGACATTATGCCCACTCTGATTGATATTGCCGGTGGAACTTATCCTACAGAATATAATGGCAAAGCAATAAAGCCGATGGAGGGAATTAGTCTCCTACCTGCTTTTTTTGGGAAGGATCTGAAACGTGAAAATCCGATTTTTTGGGAACATGAGGGTAACCGTGCAATTCGGTCGGGTGACTGGAAGCTGGTATCGGCATATGACAATAGTGCAAAAAAATTCAAGGCATGGGAGCTGTATGATCTTGGTTCGGATCGTTCTGAACTAAACGATCTGAGCAGTAAGTATCCTGAGATTACCTCTCAGATGACAGGCCAGTATAATAAATGGGCCGGGCGTGTAGGGGTAATATCCAGGGAAATCCTTGATGGAGGAAAATAATAGAATAAAAATGATGTTTAAAAACCTGTCTTTCGGTGCCTTGCTTGCAATTCTTCTTGTTGGTTGCGGCAAATCGGGCAATACAAGAAAAGAAATCAGTCTTAATGGTAGCTGGGAAATTGCCCTGTCGGATACTGGTGCCCTTATGCCATCCGTATTTCCGGCAAGAATACCTGTTCCCGGTCTTGTGGACATGGCTTCGCCCGGGATTGATTCGCAGGATACTGTATATCAAAACTCGGTATACTGGTACAGGAGAACATTTGCTTTACATGATCTTAAATCTCAGATCATTCAACTCAAGATCAATAAATCATGTTACCATACACATGTATATATAAATGGAAAGCTGGTTGGGGAGAATGTTTACAGCTTTACCCCGTCGCTGTTTGATATAAAGCCATCCCTGAACGAAGATGGACTTGATAATGAGATTGTTATTGCCGTTGGTTGTCGAAATAATTTGCCGGATACTGTCACAAATGGCTGGGATTTTGAAAAAATAAAATATACACCGGGCATTTATGATGACGTAAAAATCATACAGTCAGGTTTCCCGCATATTAACAATATACAGGTAGTTCCAGATATTGAGAAAAAACAGGTAAGGGTTCTGGCAGAGATCCATTCCGATAAAAGACTTAGAGCCAGTATTAGATACACAGTGCGTGAATCTGTTTCGAAGCTAATTACCACAAGTGGAAGGGTTAGAGAAAAAATAGGGGATAAAGTTCAGGTTTCGATGCTTGACATCTTAATTCCCATCAAAGATGTAAGGCTCTGGTCACCCGAAGATCCGTTCCTTTACGAACTGGAGTTATCTACAACAGGAGATAACAAGACCACACGGTTTGGCATGAGAAGCTTTGTTGCCAGTGCTGACAGCGCGGTGTTTGTCCTGAATGGCAGGCCATATTATATGCGGGGGACAAATGTTTGCATCTACAGGTTCTTTGAAGATCCTGAAAGGGGCGGATTACCATGGGACTATGACTGGGTGGTGAAGCTTCATTCAAAGTTCAGGGAGATGCACTGGACCAGCATTCGCTATTGCATAGGATTTCCGCCTGAGAGATGGTACGAAATAGCTGACAGTCTGGGATTTCTTATTCAGGATGAATATCCACTATGGACAGGAGGACAGGGCGGTTTTAAAAGACTCCTTGGCGGAATAAATGCAACGCAGCTTTCAGCAGAGTACCTTGAATGGATGCGCGAGAGGTGGAACCACCCCTGTGTTGTGATATGGGATGCTCAGAACGAATCGGTGAATGATACCACCGCAAAGGCCATTAATATGGTACGTAAATTCGATTTGTCGGACAGGCCATGGGATAATGGCTGGGCTGCACCGGCTTCAGAGGCCGATGCTATCGAATCACATCCTTATCTGTTTTCACGTTATCAGCGTCAGAAGCCTTCAAATGAAGGATATCTTAAAGAATTGCTGTCTGAAACCAGGATCCCCGGGAATGACCCCAACTCGCATTCCCCGCTGCCTGATGGAAAGCGATATCAGAATGCGATAATATTAAATGAATATGGATGGATCTGGCTCAACAGGGACGGCTCAACAACAACACTTACTGATAATGTTTATAATTATGTGTTTCCGGAAGCTGATACACCTGAGAAACGTCTGGAAGTTTATGCTAAAAATCTAGCGATTCTTACCGAATACTGGCGGTCAGGGAGGAATGCAGCTGCTGTAATGCATTTTTGTGGTCTGGGCTATTCGCGTCCGGAAAGACCCAGAGGCCAGACAAGCGATCATTTCATCGACATTAGAAATCTTACGTATGAACCCAATTTTTATAAGTATGTTAAACAGGCCTTTTCACCTGTAGGCGTCATGTTGGAATTCTGGGAAAGTTCACTGGAGAGAGGACAAAAGGATACTATCGCTGTGCAAATAATTAATGACATCTATGAAACAGTTGAAGATACCTTGAAGCTTACGGTTTTTAAAGGAAACAGTATAATAACAGAGAGTTCAATTCCGTATAATCTTGAAGGATTGCGGAAAAAAATCATCAGAGTGCCTGTTTCATTCCCTGACAAACCAGGTGAATTTTCAATGGAGGCTCAGATAAATTTTAATGGCACTCCTGTTAAAAGTATTAGAGAATTTAAAATATTGTAAATGAATACACTGCATCCATGAAAACAACGATTTTTCTTACTCTGTTTGTCCTTTTGCAGCAAATGTTGATTGCTCAGAACTATCCCTTCCAGAACACAAAACTAACCGAAAAGGAACGTATAGATAACCTGATTTCGTTGATGACACTCGATGAGAAGGTCAGTTGTCTTTCTACCCGTATTTCTGTTCCCAGACTAGGAGTAAAAGGGACCCACACTGTTGAAGGATTACATGGGCTTGCTTACAGCGGTCCTGCCAACTGGGCTGTTAAAGGAGCAAAGGCATCTCCTACAACGACCTTCCCGCAGGCTATCGGACTTGCACAGATGTGGAACCCGGAACTCCTGAAAAAAATAGCCGACTGGGAAGCAACAGAAGCAAGGTACCTTGCACAGAACCAGAGATTTGGAACTGCCGGACTGATCGTTTTCGCTCCAAATGCCGACATGGGAAGGGATATAAGGTGGGGCCGCACCGAAGAGTGCTATGGAGAGGATCCCTATCTCAACGGGACATTGGTAGCTTCCTATGCTAAAGGTCTCCAGGGAGATAATCCTCAATACTGGAAGACGGCCTCGCTGATGAAGCATTTTCTGGCAAACAGCAACGAGAACAACAGGACCTATAACAGTTCAGATTTTGATGAGAGATTATTCAGGGAATATTATTCCTATGCTTTTTATAAGGGAGTTACCGAGGGAGGCTCGCAATGTCTCATGGCTGCATATAATAAATACAATGGAATACCTTGTACGGTTCACCCTGTACTTCGTGATGTTACTATGGAGGATTGGGGTTTAAAAGGCATTATTTGCACTGATGGAGGAGCATACAGGCAGTTGATAAGCACACATGCTTATTATCCATCGCTCGATATTGCTGCAGCTGAGTGCATTAAAGCTGGTATTACTGTATTCCTCGATAATTACCGTGCTCCTCTCCAGGAGGCGCTAAGCAAAGGTCTGATTACTGAAAGGGAGATCGATGAAGCGATCTATGGGAATTTCAGGGTGCTTCTTAAGCTGGGGATGCTTGATAACTCACCAGCGAACCCTTATACACAGATAGGTATTGCCGATACTACTGGTCCCTGGTCCTTACCTGAAGTTAAGACTCTGGTTAGGAAAGCAACTCAGGAATCGATCGTCCTGCTGAAAAATGATAATATGATTCTTCCGTTGCAGAAGGACAAGATAAAATCAATTGCCGTTATCGGGCCTTCGGCTAATAAAGTTATCTCCGACTGGTATGCAGGCACACCACCTTATAGTGTTAACATCCGCTATGGAATTAAGAATGCTGCAGGAGAAAATATTAGTATCAGGTTTGCAATGAGCAATAAGGCCGATTCTGCCGTTATTGCTGCAAAAGAGAGCGATGTAGCTATCGTATGTGTTGGAAACCATCCCTTGAGCTATGGCCTGGGCTGGGGGCAAAACCAGGTGGCCAGTGATGGCCGCGAAGATGTTGACCGGCAGGCGATATCGCTTGAACAGGAGGACCTTGTTAAGCTTGTGATGGCTGCAAATCCACGTACAATACTTATTGTGGTTTCAAGTTTTCCATATTCAATCAACTGGTCTAAGGAGCATGTCCCTGGCATCCTGCATGTGAGCCAGTCGAGCCAGGAGCTGGGAAACGGAGTTGCTGATGTGTTGTTTGGGAAATTCAGTCCTGCCGGAAGGCTGGTCCAGACATGGATTACATCTATTGAACAACTCCCACCCATCCTGGACTATAACATAAGGAATGGACGCACCTATTTGTACGACAAGAATCCGCCGCTGTTTCCATTTGGTTATGGTTTGACTTATTCCAGGTTCAACTACTCTCGATTGAAGATTGATAAAAACAACATGGGGACAGGAGAAACGGCCAACATTTCATTCACTCTTAAGAACACTGGGAATTATGATAGTGATGAGGTGGTGCAGTTATATGTCAGTTTCCCTGAATCAAAAGTTGAACAACCTCTGAAAGCTTTGAAAGGATTCAGAAGAGTTTTTGTACCCAATGGAGGTACTGTTGAAGTATCGATACCCTTGAAAGCTGATGATCTGCAGTATTGGGACACAACCAGACAACAATGGGTGCTTGAACCGGGGAATGTGAAATTCTTCATTGGATCGTCATCTGCTGATGTAAAGCTTGCAGGAGAGTTGAGTGTAAAATGAAATAATTTGGAATTCCGCTCTTTGCAAAGCAGAGATATGCTCACTATTTTTATTATTTTTGCGGAAGTCAATTTCATTATTTGCCTAATTGATAATAATTTGAAAACCAGTAAACCGGAATTTAACAGGATAGCGGTAAAAGTCGGGAGCCATGTCATTACTCAGAGTGACGGATCGCTAAATGAAGGCAGAATTCTGCGGATTGTGGAGGATATTGCAGTTCTTTTCAAACAAGGCATTGAAGTTGTACTAATATCGTCGGGAGCTGTTGCTGCAGGAAGGGGTGAAGTCACTCCTTCGAAAAAAACAAATATCATAGCTTCCAAACAGATTTGGGCTGCTATAGGGCAGGTAAAACTGATGTCGAGTTACCAGTTCCTCTTTGGTAAATACGGGATACAGGCCGGCCAGGTGCTTGCCGCAAAAGACAGCTTCAGGGACAGGAGACATTACCTGAATATGAAAAATTGTATCTCAGCTATGCTTGATAACCGTGTGTTACCAATTGTAAATGAGAATGATACGATATCGATAAATGAACTGATGTTTACTGATAATGACGAATTATCGGGACTTATCTCATCGATGATGGATTGTAAAACCCTGATAATTCTTTCGAATGTTGATGGCGTTTATACGGGTGCCCCGGGTTTTAACGAAACAGAACTTATAACCAGGATCGAAAAGGACTCTGAAGATCTTGATAAGTACATCTCCAAAGCAAAATCGGGATTTGGAAGGGGAGGAATGATAACAAAATGTTCAATAGCCAGGAAAATTGCATCACAGGGAGTTGATGTTTTTATTGCCAATGGTCACCGCGACTCAATAATAAGGGACATCGTAAACAAAAAAGAGGTTCCCTATACCCATTTCGTCGCCAGCAAGAAAAAGGAAACCGGGGTAAAAAAATGGATTTCCCATTCTGATACTTTTGTCAAAGGTGCTGTTGTAGTAAACAGCGGGGCAAAAGAGGCTCTCATGGGGGACAAAGCTACCAGTCTGCTTATGATAGGGATAACCAGGGTTGAAGGATACTTTAAGAGCGGTGATATTATCAGGATAATTGACGAAGAGGGTTTGCCACTTGGATTAGGTAAGGCGCAATACGATTCAAAAAAAGCTGAACAGAATATTGGAGAAAAACTTGGCAAACCATTTATATCCTACGACTATATGGTTATTAATGAGAAAGTTAAAAGTGATTCAAAAAACAGTAAAGAGACTTAAGTCAGCTGACAGGAATGGATTGTACAACTATATTTAAAGAGGTCATTAAAGCCAGCAGATTATTGAATACTATTGGCGGAGATATAATCAATATGCTTCTGAAGCAGGTTGCTGATGAAACTCTGTCCATGACGGACCTCATTATTAAGGAGAACAAAAAAGATCTCGATCTTATGGCTCCTGACGATCCCAGGTACGACCGTTTACTACTTACATCAGAAAGAATAGTGGCTATAGTAACTGACATCCGGAATGTTTCTGAACTGCCCAGTCCGCTTGACCGTGTTATCTCAAAGAATAAAATGCCAAACGGACTGATAATTTCAAAGATCTCGGTTCCTTTTGGAGTAATAGGCATTATTTATGAAGCCAGGCCCAATGTTACTTTTGACGTTTTTTCTCTCTGTCTGAAATCGGGGAATGCCTGCATCCTAAAAGGAGGAAGTGATGCCATGAATTCAAACGAAGCTATTGTGGGGGTAATAAGGTCGGTATTGGAAAAGAATGGGATCGATCAGAATATCATTACCCTGCTGCCCTCAGGGCGTGATGAAACGATTCAGTTACTTAATGCTGTCGATTATGTTGATCTGATAATTCCCCGGGGCAGCAAAAAACTGATTGATTATGTCAGGGAAAATGCTACAATTCCTGTCATTGAGACAGGTGCCGGTATATGTCATACCTACTTTGATGAGTATGGCGACAGGGAGAAAGGGAGATTAATTATTAACAATGCGAAAACCCGGAGAGTAAGCGTATGTAATGCCCTTGACTGCCTGATTCTGCACGAAAAAAGGTTGGCCGATATTGATTACCTGATCAGCCTTTGTTCCGATTCGGATGTAATTATATATGCAGATGAAAAAGCATATGGTGCTTTGAAAGGTAAATATCCTGATGAACTACTAGAGAGAGCCACCAGTGACTCATTTGGAACGGAGTTCCTGTCATATAAAATGGCTATAAAGACCGTTGAAACATTTGAAAAAGCCCTTGACCACATAGCTGAATTTAGTTCAAAACACAGCGAAGCGATTATTTCAGAGAATAATGACAGGATCAAATCGTTTTTTAAGCTGGTAGATGCCGCCTCAGTATATGGAAACACATCTACGGCTTTCACAGATGGTGCGCAATTCGGCCTTGGGGCTGAGATTGGTATTTCAACTCAGAAGATGCATGCCCGGGGTCCAATGGCTCTTGAAGCATTAACATCTTCAAAATGGATCATAGAAGGAGATGGACAAATTCGACTATAAACTACTTAATACAAAAGCTATATGATATTTGATATTGAAATGATCAAAGAATATTACAGAGAGTTACCTCTGAAAATTTCTGGTATCCGGAAATCCATCGGACGTCCTCTGACCTTAAGCGAGAAAATTCTATACAGTCATCTTTATGACAAGGTGGTTAAAGGGCCTTCTAAAAGAGGAGTTGACTATGTTGATTTTGCCCCTGACAGGGTAGCTATGCAGGATGCAACTGCGCAGATGGCCATGCTTCAGTTTATGATGGCCGGGAAGGGAAATTCAGCTGTGCCGGCTTCGGTCCATTGTGATCATCTGATCATGGCCAGGTCGGGAGCCAGCGATGACCTTAAATCAGCCGGAGTTACAAATAAGGAGGTATATGATTTTCTGAGTACCGCATGCAATAAATACAATATTGGTTTCTGGAAGCCGGGAGCAGGTATTATTCACCAGATAGTACTTGAAAATTATGCTTTCCCGGGAGGAATGATGATAGGGACCGATTCCCATACTCCGAATGCCGGTGGCTTGGGCATGATAGCTATCGGAGTAGGAGGTGCAGATGCTGTTGATGTAATGGCCGGTATGGGCTGGGAATTGAAGTTTCCTAAACTGATAGGAGTAAAACTTACCGGGAAGCTTAGCGGATGGACATCTCCAAAAGATATCATTTTAAGGATGGCAGGCCTGCTGACTGTAAAGGGAGGCACAGGTTGTATTGTAGAATATTTTGGAGAGGGTGCCGAGTCGATCTCCTGTACTGGTAAAGGTACTATCTGCAATATGGGAGCTGAAACAGGAGCTACCTGTTCCATCTTTGGCTTCGATAATGCAATGAAAAAATACCTTACAGCAACCGGGAGAAAAGATGTGGCCGATCTGGCTGAAAAGAACAGGGAACATCTTATTGCAGATCCGGAAGTATTTGCTGATCCCGCAAGATACTATGATCAGGTTATTGAGATCAATCTTTCAGAGCTCGAGCCCTATATAAACGGACCCTTCACACCTGACCTTGCGACTCCTGTATCGAAGATGAAGGAAGAAGCAGAAAAACAGGGGTGGCCGGTCGATGTTGAGGTTGGGCTCATAGGCTCCTGCACCAATTCTTCATATGAAGATATTTCGCGAGCGGCTTCCATAGTGAAAAATGCCATTGAATTAAAGCTGACAGCCAAATCAGAGTTCAAAATCACTCCCGGGTCCGATAAGATAAGATTTATTGCGGAGCGTGATGGTTATCTTGAACTTTTTGAGAAAATAGGAGGCGAGGTATTTGCTAATGCTTGCGGGCCCTGTATAGGGCAATGGGATCGTAAAGGATCCGAAAAAAGTCCAGTAAACACGGTCATTCATTCTTTCAACCGTAATTTTGCGAAACGCACTGATGGCAATCCAAACACAAATGCCTTTGTTGCATCTCCTGAGATTGTAACTGCAATCGCTATTTCGGGTAAACTAACCTTTAATCCGCTAACCGATACCCTTCTCAATTCTGAAGGTAAGGCTGTGAAACTGGATGAACCCAGTGGCTATGAACTTCCGCCTCTTGGATTTGGAGATATTGAAAGCGGTTTCCAGGAACCTGAAAAAGGTGGAGGGAAAAAAGAGATCTTGATTGCCCCTGATTCCGACAGGTTACAGTCATTGGAACCTTTTGAGCAATGGGATGGGACAGACTTTACAGATCTTCATCTGCTGATAAAGACAAAGGGGAAATGTACTACCGATCATATTTCAATGGCAGGTTTCTGGCTTAAATATCGCGGCCACCTCGAGAACATTTCTAATAACTATATGATTGGAGCCGTAAACTATTTTAATAATAAAACTAATCTGATAATTAATCAGTTAACTCATAATTATGATACAGTACCTTCGGTAGCCAGGGCTTATAAAGCGGCTTGCACAGGATCTGTGGTGGTTGGCGAAGAGAATTTTGGAGAAGGATCATCCAGGGAACATGCGGCAATGGAGCCAAGATACCTTAATGTAAAGGCGGTTTTGGTTAAATCATTTGCACGCATCCATGAGACCAATCTAAAAAAACAGGGAGTTCTCCCATTAACATTTTCAAATAAGGATGATTATGATTTAATAAGAGAAGATGACCTTATTGACATCACAGGGCTCGGTGAATTTTCTCCCGGACGGCAATTGATGATCACTGTCAAACATTCTGACGGGACAAATAATACCTTCATGGCTAACCATTCATATAATGATGCACAGATAGCCTGGTTCAAAGCTGGCAGCGCTTTGAACCTTATCAGGAAATCGAATAAAAAAAGTAAATAAAGTGAGGGATAATATGGCGGCTTTAAGTTTGAATTGTTAATTTTATAACAAATAATCCAATATAAAAATTTTCAATATGACACCAGAAAGAATAAGAATAGTAAATGGTAAATTACATGTCCCGGGAAATCCTATTATCCCATTTATTGAGGGTGATGGAACCGGCCGGGATATCTGGAGAGCCTCGGTCAGGGTCTTTGATGCTGCAGTTGAAAAAGCATACGGAGGTAAGAGAAAAGTAGCGTGGAAAGAGGTCCTTGCCGGAGAAAAAGCATTTAATAAGACTGGCAACTGGCTGCCTGACGAAACTCTTGCAAGTTTCAGGGAAGATCTTGTTGGTATTAAAGGCCCGCTTACAACTCCTGTAGGTGAGGGGATGAGGTCATTGAACGTTGCCCTCCGTCAGTTGCTTGATCTGTATACATGTTATCGTCCGGTCCGATATTTTAAAGGTGTTCCAAGCCCGGTGAAAAGACCTGAATTAGTTGATATGCATATTTTCAGGGAAAATACTGAAGATATATATGCGGGTATTGAATTTATGCATGGATTCCCTGAAACCGATAAAGTGAAGAAGTTTTTAATTGAAGAAATGGGTGTTAAAAAGATCAGGTTCCCCAACACCACTTCCATTGCAATTAAACCTGTTTCTGTTGAAGGAACAGAACGTCTTGTGAGGCAGGCGATTAAATTTGCTGTTAATAAAAAGCTACCATCGGTAACCATGGTTCATAAAGGTAATATTATGAAATATACTGAAGGTGCTTTTATGAAATGGGGATATGCCCTGGCAGAAAGAGAATTTGGGAATAATGTATTTACCTGGGCGCAGCACAAACAGATTGCCGATAAACAGGGACCGGAAGTGGCAGATGAGAAGCAAAAGCAGGCGGTTGACGATGGTAAAGTTATCATTAAGGATGTGATAGCAGATGCATTTCTACAGCAGATACTTACAAGACCTGCCGAATATTCCGTCATTGCTACCTTGAATTTGAATGGAGATTATATTTCTGATGCGCTGGCTGCAATTGTTGGGGGAATTGGCATTGCTCCCGGTGCAAACATCAATTATGAAACGGGCCATGCTATTTTTGAAGCTACCCATGGGACGGCCCCTAAATATGCAGATCAGGATAAGGTCAATCCGGGTTCCGTAATACTTTCCGGTGCTCTTATGTTTGATTATTTGGGATGGGATAAAGTAACGGAAAAAATATATTCGGGACTGGAAAGTGCCATATCAAACAAAACAGTGACCTATGATTTTCATCGTCTGATGGATAATGCCGTTCTTCTGAAAACATCTGAATTCGCAGATGCCATAATTTCTAACATTTAAATTACTAATCTATAATTCTTGAACCTAATGGAAGACAATAGTTTCTTTTCAAAATTAGAGGCATCGGTAGGTAAAGTATGCCAGATAGATAATGAATTGTTTGAAACTTTCGATGTAAAGCGCGGCTTACGTAACAAGGACGGAACTGGTGTACTGGCCGGACTGACAAATGTTGGCGATGTTGTCGGTTATAAAAAAGAGAATGACAAAGTCATAGCTGTACCTGGAAGATTATTATACAGGGGCCTTGATATTGAGGAGATTACTGAGGGTTTTCTGGGAGAAGGCAGACATGGTTTTGACGAAACTGTATTCCTCTTGTTAACCGGACGTCTGCCAAATAAGGCGGAGCTTGATGATTTCTCAGCACATATGGCAACATTGAGGGATTTACCTGACGATTTTACGAAGAATATGATCTTATCAATGAAAGGTAAAGATGTGCTGAATATGCTGGCAAGATCGGTTCTGGGATTATATATCCTTGATGATAAACCTGATGATATTTCACTTGGCAATATGATCAGGCAGACCCTGAATATGATAGCCAAGTTTCCAACAATAACTGCCTACTCCTACCAGGCCCTCCGGCATCTGTACAAAGGACTTACCTTGTCTATACGTCATCCGCAGCCAGATCTGAGCACAGCTGAAAATTTTCTCTATTTATTGAAAGGTGATTGTGAGAATTACACCAAACTTGAATCCGACCTTCTTGACCTCCTGCTCGTTCTGCATGCTGAGCATGGTGGAGGGAACAATTCAACATTCACAATGAGGGTTACCAGTTCGTCTGAAACAGATATTTATTCTTCAGTTACCTCTGCAATAGGTTCATTAAAAGGGCCGTTGCACGGAGGGGCAAATCTGAAAGTGCTGGATATGATGGAAGATATGAAAGCTCATATCAAAGACTGGAAAAATGAGAAAGAGGTTGAGGAATATCTTCTTAAGATACTGAATAAAAAGGCAAATGATGGATCGGGTAAAATATATGGAATAGGTCATGCCGTTTATACCATTTCTGATCCTCGCGCCACCCTGTTAAAGGTTAAAGCAAGAGATCTTGCTATTGAAAAAGGTCGTCTTGATGAATTTGAACTCTATTCGCTGGTAGAAAAGCTGACACCTGAAGTTTTAAGAGTATTTAAAGGAGAGAGGTTCACAAAGGTAGTCTGTATTAATGTTGATTTTTATTCAGGGTTTGTATACAACTGTCTTGACATTCCGAAGGAGCTGTTTACTCCTCTGTTTGCAATAGGAAGGGTAGCAGGATGGTGTACACATCGCATCGAAGAGCTTACATTCAGTCAAAGGAGAATTATCAGGCCCGCATTTAAAAATGTATACGGAAAACACGACTATGTTCCATTAGCATTGAGAGAATAATATATGGATGTCCAGGCATCGGATTATGAAGTACTTATTGTCGGGGGAGGTGTTGTTGGCTGTGCCCTGCTTTATACATTAAGTACATATACTGATATTGAAAATATTGGATTAATAGAAAAATATTCCGGTTTTGGTCTGGTTAACTCTGCATCAACCAAGAACAGTCAGACTCTCCATTTCGGTGATATAGAGACCAATTACTCCTTTGAAAAAGCTAAAAGCGTTAAGCGGATGGCTGATATGGTTATGATGTATCTTGAAAAGGAGAAATCTGGAGGAGGTGAACAGAAGATATTCAGCAAATATTCAAAGATGGTTCTTGCGGTTGGCAAAAATCAGGTTGAAGACCTTTCTAAAAGGTATTCAACATTCAGTCAGCTGTTTCCAAAACTAAGGGTAATTGGGAGAGATGAGATCGGGAAAATTGAACCAAGGGTTATTGAGGGGAGAGACCCGGATCAGGAAATTCTTGCACTGGCAACTGAGGATGGCTATACAGTCGATTTCAGAAGGCTCTGCCATTCTTTTATTGATAATGCTAAGAATAAAAATCCTTGTGTTGAAATTCATCTGAATACCAAGCTTCTAAATATTGTTAAACATGATGATTTATATACTGTAAAAACAGAAAAGGGAGATTTCAGGGGCAGAGTGGTAGTTGTGGCAGCCGGAGGACACAGCCTGATGATTGCAAAATCGCTTGGTTACGGTAAGAATCTGTCTGTACTGTCAATGGCTGGAAGCTTTTATACTGCCCCTAAAGTTCTCAATGGGAAGGTTTATACTATCCAGGTTGCAAAACTTCCATTTGCTGCCATTCATGGCGATCCCGAGGTTCATAACGAGAATGTTACCCGTTTCGGACCTACAGCCAAACCGATTTTTCTTTTGGAAAGACACAACTGGTCAACCTTCATTGAATATTGGAAAACATTTGGGCTCGGTATTAATCCGATATTTAGCCTGATAAAGATACTTTTTGATAAAGTGCTTTTCCTTTTTAACCTGAATAATTTTCTATACGACCTGCCGTTTATTGGTAAGAGGCTGTTTCTCAAGCAGGTAAGAATGATTGTTCCAACGATTAAGTTGAGCGAGTTAAAATATGCAAGAGGAATAGGCGGAACCAGGCCGCAAATTGTAAATAATACTACCAGAAAGCTTGAGATGGGTGAAGCGAAGCTGACAGGTGATAATATAATCTTTAATATAACTCCGTCTCCAGGGGCTTCCACCTGTTTAGGAAATGCTTATGCTGACACTGTTAAGATTATGGAGTTTTTCGGCAATAAGTATAAATTTGATAAGGATTCATTCGAAAAAGATCTTGTACTTTTATCATAGAATTATTCTGGTATTTATTTCTGTGATATCTGCAGGAACAAATAGATAGTTCTGCTTGTTTATATTATATATGGTCTGCTATCAAACTATTTAATTCTCTACTAATTATGTTTCCAATTGTTAACTTTTTTAGAAGCAGGTCTGAAAAAGAGATATTTCCATCAAAGTTTATGGTGGTAGATCTTTCAAGGAATCTGGCAATTAACCTCTTCCCTACAATTGAAGGAGGGGGATGCAAGCCTGTAAATCAAAATAATCTGCGTAAGAGATTGATCAGTTTACTGAAACCTCTTAAACCCAGATTGCCAGATGAACCTGATATAATTGCTGACAAATTCTTCAACAATTTACATCTGATAAAGAAGCAATTGGAGCAGGATGCTGAATTTATTGCTTTGAATGACCCGGCTGCTTCAGGCATTGATGAGGTGATATTGGCGTACCCGGGATTTTATGCCATCCTGATTTACAGGCTGGCACATTCCCTGGCAGGATTGGGAGTTCCTGTTATCCCAAGGGTAATAACAGAACATGCCCACTCATTAACCGGCATCGATATCAATCCGGGAGCAAATATAGGGGAACAGTTTTTTATTGATCACGGAACCGGTATTGTAATCGGCGAGACTGCAATTATCGGGAACAGGGTCAAACTTTACCAGGGCGTTACCATAGGTGCATTAAGCGTGAATAAAGCTATGGCATCTACTAAAAGGCATCCTACCATTGAAGACGATGTTATTATCTATGCCGGAAGTACCATTCTTGGTGGTAACACAATTATCGGGCATGACAGCGTCATAGGAGGAAATGTATGGCTGACTGAAAGTGTACCACCATATTCGATGGTTTATAATAAACACCAGACAACAGTTAAGGATAGAGAGAAGAAGGGGGAAATTTAAAATTTATACACATGAAATATCTGAATGTACTAGAGAGTATTGGAAAAACTCCACATATAAGGTTGTCAAAACTATTTCCTGATCATGAGGTATGGATAAAGGATGAAAGAAGAAATCCGGGAGGCAGTATAAAAGATCGTATTTCGCTCGCAATGGTTGAAGATGCTGAGCATACAGGAAAGCTTAAGCCTGGAGGAATTATAGTCGAACCTACATCAGGCAACACGGGTATTGGCCTTGCAATGACAGGTGCATCAAAAGGTTACAGGGTAATTCTTGTAATGCCTGAATCGATGAGTATTGAAAGGAGAAATCTTCTTATTGCTTTCGGAGCGGAGCTTGTTTTAACTCCGAGGGAATTGGGGATGAAAGGAGCCATTGCAAAAGCTAATGAAATAAAAGAATTAATGGCTGAAGCCTGGATCCCTATGCAATTTGAGAATCCGGTTAATCCCCTGATCCATTCAAAAACAACGGCTCTGGAGATAGTGTCGGATTTTCCCGAAGGATTTGATTATATGATTACAGGGGTTGGCACTGGCGGACACATAAGCGGAGTTGGAAAGGTGCTGAAAAGTAAATTTCCAAAGCTCCGGGTTTTTGCTGTTGAACCCTATGATTCTTCTGTATTGAGCGGAGGAACTCCGGGACCACATCCAATCCAGGGTATTGGTGCAGGATTCATACCTGGCACCTACTCACCTGATGTTACAGACAGGATTGTTACAGTAAAAGGGAGTGCAGCTTTTGATATGGCAAAATCAGCTGCCCATACCGAAGGTTTACTTGTTGGAATCTCAACAGGAGCTTCACTTGCAGCGATAAGATCGTTAGAGAAGGAAATACCAAAGGGAAGCCGTATTATAACATTTGCTTATGATGGTGGAGAACGATATCTGAGTGTGGAAGGATTATTTAACTAAGCCTCCCCTGATTTAGAACTATTTTCCTTCACCATCACCTATAATAAATAATACATCATGAAGCTCCTGCATATACAAGCAATGCCAGTCCGGCAAGATAGGCAACAAACATAAAGAATACCAGTGTGTTGACCGGTTTTGAAGCCCCCTTAAACTCTTTCCAGATAAAGACACCCCAGAGGGCTGCAATAAGAGTAGCTCCTTGTCCTAAACCATAAGAGATTGCGAAGCCGGCTTTCCCGGAGGCAATAATGCTAAAGGACATACCAATATTCCAGATCACACCTCCCAACACTCCTGTAAGATGGACTGCGGCACTCCCTTTAGTATAATCCCTGAATGTAAGAGGTTCTCCATCGAAAGGCTTTTTCATTATTAAATAGTTGAAGAGGAAATTGCTTATTACCACACCAACAGCGAAGAAAAAAATTGCTGAATAGGGAGTCAGCTTTCCTGCTTCGGGGGCTTCGAAACTTGAGACCATGGAACTGGCAACGAAACGGTAAAAAAGTGCCATAAGTACACCAGCTGATATTGACAGGAGGATACCTTTACCGGATACTTTTTGTAATGATGCGCTATGTTTCTTATAGGCAACGGCATCAATAACAATTGCAGCAACAATCAGTGCGACACCTCCAAATAACCATGTGGCATTACCCTGGGGTACGAAAATGTAGTTAATAATAACACCCAGCGCCAGGGCAATACCAACACCCACCGGAAAGGCTACCGCCATTCCTGCAATTGCCATTGCAGCAACGAGTAATATGTTGGAAGCATTAAAAATTACACCTCCAAGCATAGCATTGAGAACATTTCCTGATTCCGCCTGACGGATATCTGCAATAAATCCCCTTCCATTCTCCCCACTGCTACCAAGTGTGAATCCTAATAGTAGCGAAAAGAGAAGAATCCCCAGAACATAGTCCCAGTAAAATAACTCAAAACGCCAGCTTTTGCCCGCAAGTTTCTGAGTATTGCCCCACGATCCCCAGCAGAGCATTGTTACAATGCAGAGGATAATGGCCAGCGAGTAACTTTGTGGTATAAACATATTCTAAAGATAAAAGATAAAAGTTAAAAGATAAAAGTCAGAAGTCAGAAGTTGAGGAACGTAGTGACGAACCGATCCGCCAATCGGCGGAGAGTTCGCCGAAGGCAAATCCCGCCTTAGCGGGATCGGAAGTCGGAAGTTATATTGTGAAAATCTATTCAAACGAAAACTTCCAGTCTTCATTTTTCTTTTTAGAGGTTTTAAAGATTACTGCATTTGTGATATAAACCCTGGTACCGGCTGATTCCGGTCGTTTTTCACCTTTAACCACCAGCTTCAAATTATGATCACCTGGCTGGAGATTAAGGACATGCCAAATACTCTCAGTATGTTGCTGGTTGGCAAAATAATAGTAGGTGTCAATCGTACGATTTAAAGTACCATCCAAATAGACATCGGCTTTACCTCCATCTTTGTACCAGTTTCCTGTTAAAGAGATACCAGTGCCGGTAAAAGAAATTTCAAGTTCATCGCCTGGTTTTTCACCGAACATCGATTGTTTTCTCACCTGCATGTCTCTGCTGGTAACTTCATTCGGTTTCCATTTTCCTTTGAATGTCCAGGCTTTCTCATCGAAAATTGATACTCTCTCATCAAAAACCAGGTTGGGGAACGCAACTTCAGGTTCAGGGGCCAGGGGCATCTGCCATTTAACCATTATCTTATTATTGTTCACTTTACCTCCCTCTTTTGCAATAAGGTCAAGCGCATAATTATATGTGCTGCTTACCGCTGTATTAAATGAATATGAGGTAAAAATAAAAAGAGAATCACCAATGGCATTAACCCCTTTTTGCATATTCTCAGGCAGGCCTTTAAAGCCTTTAATTACTCCCAGAACAGCCATGGCATTTGAGGGGTTGCAGTCTGAATCCTGACCGCAACGTGTAGATATTTCAAGGGTTTTCAGCGGATCGCCTTCTCCATACAACAGACCCATAACTATATAGGCACCATTTAGCTTAGCATCTATATTGAAAGTGGTACCGGCTCTACAGATATCCACATCACCCCATTTATCTTCCAGTTCTTTCCATGCAGACTGCCAGTCGGTCGGATAATGCTTCTTAAGCTTTATCACATCTTTAATAATTTTATAGTAATCGCTTTCTGATGGTAGAGAAAGGAGGGCCCTGTCAATAATCTTTGGAATATCTGACTCAAAATAAGCTTCAGAATAAAGCGCAGCAACAAATATTCCTCCATAAACTCCATCGCCATAATTCATAATTCTTCCAATTTTATCTGCAATTTTGGATGCAGTTTGCGGCATCCCCGGAGACATAAATCCAATATAGTCTGCTTCAATCTGAAAATCAATATCATCAGCATGTATATTATTTTCAGGCATTCCTGATTGTGGTGCAAAAATGCTGTCATAATAGTTCTTTCTTGCCTGCATGTTGGCATGCCATAACCCATAACCGGCTTTGGCGAACATCTCCTGGTATTTTTTTGAAGGGGCATCCATTCCATACTTATCCATCGACATCAGGAAGGTCAATTGTACATAAATATCGTCCTGCCACATACTGCCTTTGATATCGGAAGGCTTCCACCGGATGGAATCAGTATATATTTTACCCTGAGCCCGGAATTCGGTCGGAGCTCCATAGGTTACACCTATCATCTTACCGGCCCAGCCACCGGCAATCTTGTCTTTCAGAACTTCGGGGTTGATAGTTTTGAACTCATCTGATGAGTTTTTACATGAGACAATCGTCAGCAAAAATGCAGAGATAAAGATTATTAGTTTAGCTTTATTCATATTAATGTAAATTAATTATTTTAATTCTCTTCTATATGGCGCTGAAGCCTGTGCCCCCATGCGGGTAACTGAAATCCCTGCAGCTCTGTTTGCAAAAACAACTGCTTCTTCCAGTTCCATCCCACCAGAAATTGCAACCGCCAGAGCACCATTGAATACATCACCGGCGGCTGTGGTATCCAGTGCTATTACAGGAACAACTGGTATTATTTTCGAAACAGAATCCGTTGAAAGAAAAGCACCAGAACCACCCATCGTTATGATAATATTATGAACTCCCCTGTTTCTCAGTAGTTCAGCCGCTTTTTCTGCTGATTCATGATTCGTCACCTTCACCCCGGTTAACAATTCGGCCTCTGTTTCATTCGGTGTGATCAGATAAAGGCAGCTTAATAATTTGTCAGATAAGGTATTTGCAGGAGCCGGGTTCAGTATAACCCTGTTACCATTTTCCCAGGCTTTTTTGGCCGCGAATTCTACAGTTTCAATCGGTATCTCCAACTGCATCAGGTAGATGTCTGACCGATTATTATTGAATAATTCGCTACTTAAATCAGCTGGTGAAAGTGTTCCATTCGACCCGGATGCAACTACTATACTATTTTCCCCTTTATCGTCTACAGTAATCAGAGCTACACCAGAAGGATTTACGGGGTCCTGGACTGAATACCTTGTATTGATACCTTCAGTAGCGAAATTATTTAAGGCTTCAGCACCAAATATATCATTGCCGGTTTTTGTAACAAATGTTACATTTCCACCAAGCCTGGCTGCTGCAACCGCCTGGTTAGCACCTTTTCCGCCCGGATTCATGAGAAAGGTGCCTCCGAGAATCGTCTCACCGGGAGCTGGAAGTTTTTTTGATTTTATCACCATATCGGTGTTCGAGCTGCCAATGACAATTATTTTGCCCATTCAAAATATATTTTTGGTCAGATTTATTGAAAAACCCTCACATAATCCACGAACATCCTTTGAGGAAATGCTGCATTATTATCAGGCGACCCGGGCCAGTTGCCTCCCACTGCAACATTGAAAATAAAAAACTGATCAGCATTAAAAGGATAATTATAGAGACCCACATCAGAAGATGAAGTCTCTAGAAATTGCTGGTCATCCATATACCATTTAATGTTATTCTCTTTCCAGATAATTGTGAATACATGAAACTGATCTGAAAAGTCACCGGTTGTCAGAGTATAGTTTGCTCCTTTGGAAGCATGGGCGCCAGCGGCACCTGCCCAGTGTAAAGTTCCGTATACAATAGATGGAGTTGTTCCGATCAATTCCATGATATCTATTTCGCCACATGCAGGCCAGCCTGCTGTTGACAGATTCGTTCCCAGCATCCATAATGCAGGCCATATTCCTTTAACAACCGGTAATTTTGCCCTGATATCTATCCGGCCGAATTTGAAGAATTTTTTCCCCTGGGTTGTCATTCTGCCTGAAGTATACCTGAAGTCACCAACGGTCTCCCGCCTGGCTTCGATTATCAGGTTTCCATTGGAAACAAAGGTATTTTTCGTACTGTTGGTATAATATTCCAATTCATTGTTTCCCCAACCGCCATTACCATTACCCAGTTCCTGGTTCCAGACATTTAAGTCCAGATTTGTTCCTGAAAATTCGTCACTCCATACCAGGGTATAGCCCGGATATGTCAGAGGAGTAGAGTACCCGATATTTTCAGTTGGCAAAGAAGTTCTATCTTCCGTTATTATAATACCCTTTGCTGAGTTGGTTGATATAGTGCAAAACTGAGGATTACTCAACTGAACAGTAAATTCCAGATTCGGCTGACGTATATCCAGAGGATCACCTTTGATCTGGACATCAATTGTCGCATCAGTCTGATTTGCCGGAATTGATACTGTCCCAGATACTGCCTCAAAATCGTCAGCCGAAGTAGCCGTTCCGTCAACTAAAGCATAATCAACTGATATTTCGTTTTCAGATGGTTTATTGATTTTTAAATTAAACATCATAACGGATCCGGTAGTAGTCCTTTCCAGAGAACTGTCCTGTATGCTAATCTCCGGATACTGAACAGTTTTATTGTTACAGGAAAACAGGAGAAACAGGCCCAGGAAGAATGGTTTAACAAATGTTTTTAAGGATAATTTCATATGCTGAATATAAACATTTTAAAACAATCATTTTGGTCACAATTGGTAAATTTCATAAATTTTTTTATCTAAATAATATTTATCTTTCTGAAAAACTAATAATAATCACATAAATGAAGATTTCAGTAACTATCACTCTGGTTTTTTTAGCAATATGTGAAACAGTTGTTGCTGTGATTTCTCCAACACGGTTAACCTGCGAATACCTTAAAAATCCACAGGTTATAGATGTGGCAAAACCAAGGCTGTCGTGGATAAACATGGACTCAGAGAACAGTCGTAATCAGTATCAGACTGCATGGCAGATAAGAGTAGCCGGCTCAAGGGATAAACTTATTCATGATCAGGCTGATTTATGGGAAAGCGGAAAAGTCCGGTCTCCTGAATCGACAAATATTGTTTATGATGGTAAATCTCTCACTTCCCGTCAGGATTGCTGGTGGCAGGTACGGGTATGGGACAGGAAGGGCAATCTCTCTGAATGGAGCGAACCGGCTTTCTGGTCTATGGGGCTGTTAAATGCTGAAGAATGGAGAGCAAAATGGATTGGTGCCCCCTGGCAGGGAGAAGATCCTATCCCGGACAGAGAGAGACCCCTGACAGCTTCCAGGGCAAAACCTGGGCAGTCAATTACTGATATTAATACATTAACTGCACCACCACCGGCACCGCTGTTAAGAAAAGGTTTTCGTGTCGATAAAGAGATCGCATCGGCACATGCTTATGTGACCGGACTGGGCTATTTTGAGCTTTATCTTAACGGTAAAAAAGTCGGAGTGGATGTTCTGGTTCCGAACCAGACGAACTATGGAAAACGTCCTGGTCTGGAGAACAATCCGATTCCCCTTAAAGACAACTTCAGGGAATACAGGGTTTTATATCTGTCATATGATATTAAAGATCAACTTAAAAAGGGAGAAAATGTTATCGGAGCTATACTGGGTAACGGATTTTATAATGCACCCATTAACTGGACCGAATCTTATGGAACCCCTCGTTTCATCGGGCAGATATATATAAAGTATACTGATGGAACTGAGGATGTAATTTTGAGCGATCGGTCATGGAGGGCATCAAAGAGTCCAATAGTAATGGATCTTATCTTTGACGGAGAACATTATGATGCGCGTCGGGAGCAACCGGGCTGGTGCTCCCCGGGATTTGATGACAGCAAATGGGAGAATGTTGTGATAAGAAAGGCTCCGGAAGGGGTTATGAAGGCACACATGTCAGATCCCGACAGGGTTATGGAAAGCATTGAGCCTTACAAAATTGACAGGCTTGGTGACGGGCACTACAGGGTGGACTTCGGGCAGGAGATTTCGGGCTGGGTGAGGCTTTCAGGTATTGTTGGTGAGACAGGTAGAAAAATCAATATCAAGTATATTCATAAGACCCCATCCGGAGATAATTCATATACACTCAGAGGTGAAGGAGTTGAATCGTATGCAGCCCGTTTCACATGGTTTGTTTTCAGGGAAATAGAGCTATCTAACTGGCCCGGAGAGCTAACTTCCGGGCAGATAAGGGCAGAATCTGTCTATACAAAAATAGAGACAACGGGGAAGTTTGAATGCTCAAATGAGCTCTTTAATGGCATAAATTTTATCTGGTGGCGCAGTCAGACAGATAATATGCATGGCGGTATTGCCAGCGACTGTCCAAACCGTGAACGGTCACCATATACCGGCGATGGGCAGGTCTCCTGTGTTACAGTAATGCATAATTTTGACGCCAGAGTATTCTATACTAAATGGATCAGGGATATCATTGGAGCCCAGAATATTGAGACAGGATATGTACCCAATGGCGCCCCCTGGCAACCTGGTTGCGGAGGTGGTGTTGCCTGGGGATCTGCCATATGCATCATGCCGTGGGAATTCTATCTGCAATATGGCGATACAACAATGCTTAAGGATAACTATGAAGGAATGACAGGTTATGTACGATATATGCTTACCTGGACAGACAGTACAGGGATTATGTACTCGCAAGCTCTTGGTCCAAATGGTAAGCCAAACAGATGGATGAACCTGGGTGATTGGTCACAACCCGATAAACTGCCACCGGATGAAATGGTTCATACATTTTATCTCTGGCGATGTGCAGAGCTGACTGCAAAATCAGCGAAAGTACTTGGGAAAATAGATGAATATGAGGGATATACAAAACTAGCTGAAAAAACAAGACTTGCTTTTCATAAAAGATTTTATGACAATGAGAAAGGAAGCTATGGTGCCTATGGAGGGAATATATTTGCATTGAAGATGGGAGTTCCGGAGAATCAGAAAATGAAGGTAATTGCTGCACTAAAGTCAGATATTATTGCCAATGATGGTCATCTTGACACAGGTATCTTCGGAACACAATTCTTTTTTGAGGTACTTTCAGAAAACGGGATGCACGAAATGGCATATGAAGCGATGAATAAAAGAACAGCGCCCGGTTATGGCTGGTGGATAGAACAGGGAGCCACAACATCATGGGAAGGATGGGAAGACCCGGGCTCAGGGAACCATCCCATGTTCGGTGGCGGAATAGTATGGTTTTACAGGAAACTGGCAGGGATGAATTCCGATCCGGAAAAGCCTGGTTATAGAAATATCATTTTCTGTCCTGAGCCTGCTGGTGATGTCTCCAGAGCTTCCTACTCAAATCTTACACAATATGGTATAGTTTCCATCAGTTGGGAAAAAGATGCTGGAAAATTTTCAGCTTCAATTCATGTGCCGGTTGGTTCAACTGCCATAGTTCATATACCTGCAGAAGATGTTAGGAAAGTAAAGGAGAGCGGAAAGAAAATAACCAGCAGATCAGGTATAGAAGTTAAAGGATTCCGTGATGGATACGTTGTATATAGCGTCGGATCAGGGTATTATGAATTTGAATCGGAGCTTTGACCTCAATCTGAAGCAAGTTACCCTTTAGCTGCTTCCTTAGCTATAGATTCAGCCAGTCCGCGAATATATCCTGTTGCATATAATGTTCCGAGGGTTGTATATCCGCCTCTCCTTTTTGGGTCTTCAATTTCGGTAGACATAACCGGAACATGGTCAGGCCTTAGCGGACCTTCAAATCCTATATCGTAGTAAGCCTTCATCGCTTCGTACATATCAATCTGTCCTTCATCATGGAATGTTTCGACAAATTTAGTGCTGGGAATTACTCCACTCAGGTCCTGTATATTTCTGAAATGGACAAAATTTATGACATCTTTTCCCCATCTTCGGACCAGTGCCGGTATATCAGCTCCCATTAAAGAAAAGTTACCCTGGCACATCGTCACACCACTGTTCTTACCTGGATAGATTGCAAGCATTCTGTCAAAATTCTCTACTGAATTCATAATTCGTGATATTCCCTGGATAATATCTACCTGGGGATCGTCTGGATGCAGAGAGAGATAGATCCCCGCTTTTTCGGCTTCCGGAACAACTGCCTTAAGAAAATATTCAAGGTTCTTCCATAAAGCCTCTTTTGAAATCTCACCATACTGAGTCATGGGTTTTCCTTTCATATCCTCGTAGTCAAAAGCAGTCATTAAAGCACCACCACGTCCGGGTGTTTCCATATTGGTACGAGCCCAGCTTATTACAGGCATCCAGTTATAACAGATAATATCTACGTCACCATACTTCTTTAGATTTTTCATGAAGGTTATGAAGTTTGAGATCTCTTCATCACGGCCTTCGAGACCCAGTTTTGTCTGTGTCCCAAGTGAGGGAGGTCCCTCTACCACACACCATTTTATTCCAAGTTTGTCCCAGGTTGCTTTTGTGGCAGTAATAGCCTCAGGATCCCATGGTTTTGCTCCAGATACTCTTTCTATACCTGATACAGCATGAAGAACCCCCATCTCTTTAGCAAAGGAGACTCTCGGTGAGGTTGGACCCATCAGGAATGAAAATTTCATTCCGGCATCTTTTTTAATTTCCCTTTTTAAAAGGGTCTTCTTTTTCTCTGCGTCTGAAAGAGGTACTGCTGACACAATACCGCCAATTGACACTGCTGCTGCCACGGAGGCACTTTTCTTAATAAAATCTCTGCGGGTATCTTTCATATCAGTTTATAAATAAAATTCTGATTTCTACTAATTATTTTTTACAAGGGAATCAGGAATTGAGACCAGTTCTATCCCTTTGTTAATACCAAGATTGCGGGAGTACTGTTTCCTTGTCGCATCATTCCAATGCTCATGCGTTCCCATGCTGGCTAAAGGTAAGCCACTGTTATCGGGATCATAAGTAATACCTTTTGGCCAGTTAGAGGGATCGGCAGCCTGGTGGAGGTAGTCATCCACTCCATTCCAGTTTGGCCCGCTTTCGAAGCCATTGTTTGCAGCATCGTGTTTATTAATTCCATCCCATTCGGTCCTCAGAAAATCATAACATACCGATTCGAGAGCAACCTGATCCTGCGACAGAAAGAGTGAGTTACTCCAATCGTCGCTAAAGGGTGGCATAAAATATTTTACAGGCCCCATAGTCTCACTTGCACCACCGCCAAACAGTCCGTCAACGATATAAATCAAAGTATTTTGTCCAAGATATTTGCTGCCCATCAGATCCACAAGAACACGGTATTTATGATATCCTCCATTGGTAGGGACACCATTTCGGGGCATCATTAATGTATAGTGAAGGTGACCGGCAGTCGGGCTGGCCTGGGATCCAAAGTGATTTTTTGCAGTTGATGAGATCCCTGCAGACATGTGTGGTTTTAGGTTGGTTACATTAATAAGGTAATCAGCTTTTTCAATAATGTCGTAGAGCTTATCGCTTTGGGATTTATCGGAATAAAAGAGAAGATCTTGCTCCGTAGGTGCAATAAGTGTACGTCCAAACTTGTCAGAGAATTTGTCAATATAAATAACTCCGGGAAATTCTTTGAACCATACATTATAATTGTGTCCGTAAATATCCGACATAGGATCTCCAACTGCAATATCTGACTGATTTATACCTGATTCATTAACAAGTTCTCTTAGTAGCTCAAGAACTACATAAGGATTTGTTTCAGTGGGGGCAAGACTTGTTCTAACCCTTTTTTCATCTGGTTTCAGGGTTTCGGGATAAAAGTAGCCGTTATCTTTGTCTTCCTGGCTCAATAACCAACGTGCTGTTCCCTGGTTGATCTTTACAAAGATCTTCTCTCCAGGTGTATAACCTGAATCTTTTTGTAACTTTCTTTTATTGTGATAGTGAAAGAGAAGATCCCAGGAATCTGCAATGGAGCTCTTACCTGTAAGATTCAAAAGAGCATCATGAAACATATTTCCAACTATTTTCTCGTTTATGTTCTCAGGCTTCCAGTACCAGTCCTTTGTCTCAAAGTTTGAAATACAATTCTCATTTGTCGCTTCCGGGTTCCAACTCCAGACTACTCTTCCAGGATAAACGCCCAGGGCTTTTCCTATTGGCTGGTTTGGTCCGTCATCAGGTCCAAATTTGGCAGATTTATCCTGGATAACGGTGTTAATATTCTGTGAAGGGCTTGTGGCCATTGCCACTACAATACCAAATGTGAGTAAGGCAGTTGAAAGAAACCTGACATTAAGAAACTTAAGCTTAGTTTTCCTGGATGCCGCAATAATACCTGCAACTGATAAAAGATATAGAATAAAACCCGACATTAACGGAGCAGCCACCTTCATACATGGATAGGAGGCTCTTCCTGGCTTGGGGATCACCCTTATGAGAAACCAGATTGTTGAAATAATGCCGAGAGTGATAAATAGAAGAAATGGCGGAATGTGATTTGTTTTCATCCAGTCTCTTATCTTTCCCGGCTTTCCTTTGAGTTTATTAACGTCAAACTTATTTCCGGCCTGGTATCCGTTCTCCTTGAATATTCTTTTCATTTTAAATAATTAATCTTAATCTACTTTACTGAAACCTGTATTATCCAGCTTTGATTCTTTGCCTTTTATAGCAATCATTGTCAATATTGCTGAAATGAAAAGAGAACCAGCCATGAAAATATAGGAGGCGCCAAATCCACCGGTAGTTCCATTCAGATAACCTACAATGTAGGCACCAATAAAAGATCCCAAAGCACCAAGACTATTAATCAGGGCAATTGCACCGGCTGAAACGTTTCGCGGTAACACTTCAGTTATGACTGCGAAGAATGGTCCATAAGGTGCATACATAGTGCCACCCGCAATAACAAGTAATATATATGATAGCCAGAAGTTGTTTGGACCAATTAAGTATGAACCATAGAATGCTAATGAGCCGGTTAAAAGAAAGGGCCAAATAAATGTTTTTCTCAATAGCTTTTTGTCAGAGAAATAAGAAGCAGTCATCATCCCGGCTATAGCCAAAACATAGGGAATTGATGCGAGCCATCCGGTTTTTACTATATCTGAGTCGGGAGCTGCATTTATGATAGATGGCAGCCACATTACAAAACCGTATACTCCTATACACCACAAAGCATATTGAAGACATAGTAAAATCACTACCCTTGATCTGAATGCTACAGCGTAATTTTTGACTGGTTTAATAGATTGTTGCTCCAAATCAAGTTGTGCCTGTAAGTCGCTCTTCTCTCCATTTGTCAGCCATTTTGCCTCTCCTGGTCTGTCCACTACCAGCCGCCACCATAGAAATGCCCATACTATTGCAGGCAGACCTTCCAGAATAAACATCCACCGCCAGCCAAGTGAATCGACTAAATAACCCGATAAGATTGACATCCATAATATAGTTGCAGGGTTTCCAAGAATCAAAAAGGTATTTGCCCTTGAACGCTCAGATTTTGTAAACCACCTGCTTAAAAAAACTAACATTGATGGCATCACCGCACTTTCAACAACTCCAAGCAAAAACCTGATAGCAATCAATCCTTTAACATTGCTGACCATTCCGGTAGCCATAGCAAGTGCACCCCAGAGAATTAATGACCAGAATATTAGTTTTTTGGCACTTTTATTTGCTGCATAAATTGCACCCGGAATCTGAAAGAAGAAATATCCAAGAAAGAAAAGTGATCCTAACAAGGAAGACATTGCTGCGGTAATATTCAAATCTGCAGCCATCCCACCTGCTGCTGCGAAACCGAAGTTTGCTCTATCGAGATAGGCAAGACTATAGGTTATAAATGCAACAGGTATCAGACGATACCAACGTTTTCTTGAAAGCACTCTTCTTATTATTGAATTAGTATGTAAATAACTTCAAAATTCATTTTAAACTTTATATCAATCAGCTCCACAATCTGTCATGGGAACGTTTCTGATCCCACTCAGGTGTTGGTTCAAAGTAACCATTGGCATCTTTTCTCAGGTGTTTCCTCATCTCTTCATCATTTAACTCAATTCCCAATCCTGGTGCATCAAGAGGAACATTTGCAAATCCTTTTTCAATCATTGGTTTATTACCAGTCAGTTTAACCAGGTTGCCCCACCAAGGGACATCAACCGAGTGATGTTCAAGTGCAAGGAAGTTTTGAGTAGCTGCAGCGCAATGAACATTTGCCATAAAACAGACGGGTGAGCCGGCCATATGCATAGCCATTGCAACGGCACACTCTTCAGCATAATCGCCGATTCTTTTCGTCTCTAAAAGTCCGCCTGAAGTACCCAGATCGGGTTGTATAATATCAACAGCATGTACATCCAACAGAGGTTTAAAGCCTCCTTTCAGCATGTAAACATCCTCACCGGTAGCTATTGGTGTTTCAAGTGCATCAGATAATGTTTTGTTCTGGTCGGTGTAAAACCATGGTACCATATCTTCCAGCCATGCGAGCCTGTATTTATCCATTACCCTGCCAAAGCGGATGGCGTTGTTAACATCAAAATGGCCAAAATGGTCTGCACACAGGGGCATTTCATAACCTACTGCATTTCTTACCTGCTCAACATAGTCTGCCAGACCGGCTAATCCTTTTTCAGTGATCTGAACCTGTGTAAATGGATGTAATGTATTTCCATATCCTGTGTATTCCCTGAGGTCGTACTGACCTGTTGCTCCATCCCAGAATTTATTATTAACCAGAGCATCGGGGATGTTCGCAACAACATGAATGCCAAGATCCATTTTGAGCCAGGTAAAGCCCTGCTCTTCGACCCTTTTTTTCATGGTCAGTGCGAAAGCCTGGGGATCTCTTGCACCAGGAGTATCAGCATATAATCGAATTTTGTCACGATATCTTCCGCCAAGCAATTGCCAGGCTGGAACACCATAAGCTTTACCACACAGATCCCAGAGAGCCATTTCAACAGCACAGACTCCGCCTCCCTGGCGGCCATGATATCCATATTGACGGATTATTTTAAATATCATCTCCACGTTACATGGATTAAGCCCAAGAATGCGGCTCTTCAGGAAAAGCGCATACCGTTCATCTGCTCCATCTCTTACTTCCCCTAAACCATAGATGCCCTGATTTGTATCTATTCGGATAATAGGTGTTCGTCCTACATTACCAATTACCGCTACCCTCATATCTGTAATCTTTAATTCAGACGGACTCGAAGCACGCTGGACTTTTGATGTTGTTTGAGCTATAGTATCTTCAATGGATAAATTCATCATACCACTCAATGCGATACCACCCAGTGCAGCTCTCTTGAGAAAGCTACGCCTGTCACCTGGTGTTAAAGGATTAGCTAGTTCTGCTCTGATCGCATCTGATTCAGATTTCTCCCGTTGTCTGTCTTTTTCAGCTATTTGCTGTAAAGTGCTTTTCATTATAGAAGAATATTTAAGTTTAGTGTTAAATTTTGATCCTTTGTGACCCTTTGAGTACCCTTTGTGATCCTTTGTGGTTAATTTTTTACCACCAAGGCACACAAAGTAAATCACTAAGTTACACTGAGGAAAAACAAACTATCATTTAAATATTAATAGTTTCTATCTTTAAGATAATTATCCAATTCTTCTTTGGACATTGGTAATTTACCCGGATAATTTTTCAGCCAGTCTAAAAAGTCATTCCTGATCTCCTCACTCCATCTGCTGTCTATCTGTCCGGCAAGGTACTTCTTTTCCCTCAGCCGTTGATGACCGAATTCATCACGGAGTGCAGTAACCTCTGAAGTCAATACGAGCTCTTCAACGAGATAGGCAGGGATAAAAATAACTCCGTATTTTTTAGCAAGCACCACATCGCCAGGGAGAACTGTGGCTCTTCCCACACGAATAGGCGCATTGATAGATGTAAGCATCATTTGCATAATGTATGACGGATCGGATGCTAAAATCCAGCCATTGAATCCCTTGATTTCACTTAAACCCTCCTGGTCCCTTACCGATCCATAGAATATCACACCTCTCTGCGATTTGGCATAGATTGAATTACCCAGATTGTCACCGATTAAAGTACCGTCAACAATTTTCCCGTATCCATCGGCAACATATATATCACCGGGGGTAAGAATATCAATGGGCCATGAATTCGTTCCTCCCTGTGGAGACCTCTTCTCAAGAATACCCTGGGCTTTAACCTGTTTTTCAAGATCGGGTCTGAGTGGCATATATTGAGCTGTCACAACCCTCCCTGTCATAACTTCATCAGGATGGATGATAGACCAGTCTCCCTGGAACTGGTTCATGAAACCTTTGTTACGGAGAACGCCCCAGGCCTCTTCAATCGAAATATTCTTTAATCTCTCAAGGATGGCATCGGAGACTTTTGGTCTGCCGTCAGCAAATCGTTCGCCTTTCCAATCAGCTGTCAGTGCTTTAATATATTCGGGGGATGATCCTACGTTCTGTGCGTAGGTTAACAAAGAACCCAAAATAAATGCTGCAGTAAGTAAAATTCTTTTATTCATGATACGATTGATTAAGTTATGGTAAATATATATTGTTCAATGATATTTAGAATAAGTTAAGGTTATATTTATTGATATTACTTATAGATAGTGAATAATCCATTGTTGAAGCTTATCACACCATTATCTGTTCCACACCATACAATGTTGTTCTTATCTATCGCAACACACAGAATATTATTACTGCTTAATCCCTCATTTGCAGTGTACGATTTCCACACTTTTCCATCGAAAGAGCATAATCCGCCTTTTGTTCCGAACCACAAAATGCCATTTTCATCAAAGGCAATAGCCTGAACATAATCATTTACCAGTCCGTTACCGGTGTTGAAAACTGTCCAGTTGCTAAGGGTCCGCTGCCCGATATGCCTGGCAACTCCCCTGTCTGTACCAAACCATTGAGTGCCATCAGGAGTGATACATATACTATATACATTGTCAGAGGGGATGTCAATAGGTCCCCACTGTGCATATTCCGAAGCTCCGGAAACAGCGTCTATATTATCACGGTACACCCTGGCAACACCTGCTCCATCGGTACCCACATATAAAGAATCGCCATGTGGTGTGGTAGCCATGGAGGTTATGGGAAACTCTGCGAACATTCTTTCGCGGTACTTCCTCTGATACGAATTTTTCAGCCATTTATCATTCCCAAAAGCTGAAATGCCCTTGTCTGTTCCAAACCAGCGTATTGGAGATTTTCCTGTTGCCACTGCCAGGATATTATTGCTAAGAAGAGGTGCGTTTCCCGTATTGTAGAGAGTTGCAGCAGATTTAGAATTTAAAGGAAGGGAGGCTAACGCTGCTCCCCCTGCTGAGGCAAACCATATTCCACCTCCTGAGGGAGAGTTATCGAGGACGATATCCTGAATATCCTTTTTTGGTATTTTTTTGTTTTTATTATGAAAAAGCCATTTGTCCCCATCGAAACTCACAATCCCATCCTCTGTTAAGAACCATTTTATATTGTCATTATCCACAAGAACCGAATTGAAACATTTAACCTTAATTCCTTTATCAAATGTTTGGATTGTTACAGAAATCTCCTGATAATCATTTAATAAAGTGGTTGTTTCTACTGGCTGATCAGGATATGCCAAAGCTGAACCTTTAATAATGAGGATCAGTAAATATTTAAACATGAATATATAGTTTATCTATAATTTGTTTTTCTAACTGCGGACATAACATTATTTATTATTAAAGTATTGTGCAGTTGAATATTTAATATAATGACTTTGTGAAACTTAGTGTCTTAGTGCCTTAGTGGCATTTTTTTTGCCGCCAAGACACGAAGGCTCCAAGGTGCACCAAAAAAGTATTCTAATATCTTCATTATTGTACATTGTTTATGTCAGAAAATCTTCTCTGACAGGATGAAAACTATCAATAAGCTTAACATGCTCCGAAAGAGTCTGAATACAATGAAGAACACCAGATGCTATAGTTATCAGGTCACCTTTATTTAAATGGAATTCTTTATCTCCCTTAAAGAATTTCAGCTCTCCTTCAGCCACATAGGTAATCTGTTCGTGAGGGTGGGAGTGAGGGGGATCGGGGTTCATGGCCGGGCCATGGGTGAAATCGCATTCAACTACCATAAGGTTATCGAGGTGGACTATCCTTCTTTCAAAATCGGAAGATACATTTTCATGGATAATTTTCTCTTTATTATCTGATCTCATCTTGTTTTGTGATTTATGCTGTAACAATATTCTGATTGCAGGTTATATTCAAGGGTTAATGAAGGGAAAAACGTGTCTGAGTATAAATTTGTATTAAAATATGTATATTATCATCTGTAAATCTTTAAAAATCAATCATAACCTTCATAGCCCCGTCTTGGTAATCAGCAACAAGGTCAAAAGCCTCTTTTGTTTTCTCGAACGGGAACCTGTGTGAAACCATATTTGCCACATCTATTTTGCCGCTTTCCATCATTTCAAGGGCTGCATCCACACAATCCACCTGCCGTCTGATAAACTGCAGACCAATCTCCATACGCCTTGTTGTCTCAACGCTCATCGACCAGCGGTCGAATTCCGGAATTCCGACAATAATTATTTGTCCACCAGGCTTAAGAAGATCAACTGCCTGGTCCAGGGCTTCCTGCTGACCACAGCACTCAAAAACAATATCAAGTCCTAGCGGCGCCGCCTGCCTGATTTTTGCGACAATATCTTCGTTAACAGGATTCCCGGTCATAACTGCTCCCTCTTTTTTCGAGATAGCCAGCCTTTCCTCTATTTTATCTGTAACATATACATTACCAACACCCTCTGCTTTGGCAGCAAGCATCACGCTCATCCCGATGGGACCAAAACCTAATATCCCGATCTTAAGGTTTTTAACCCCCCCTGATTTTTTGACAGAGTATATCCCGATTGCCAGGGGTTCAGAAATTGAACCATGATCGGCAGTTAACTTCTTAGCCAGGGGGAAGCAACTCTCCTCCGGCATGACAATATATTCTCTCAGGCATCCTTCAGCCTGTCCGGGCGTACCAAGGAATTTGATTTTCCGGCAAGTATGAGGTCTTCCTGCCAGACACTGATCGCATTCCCGGCAGGGCATGGCGGGCTCAATTGCAATATGATCTCCGGGTTTTACCCTCTTGACTTCCGGTCCAACCCCGATAACAACTCCTGCTCCTTCGTGACCCACTGAAAAGGGGAATTTTATTTTCTGGCTGCCAATATGTCCCTGAGTAAAATAATGAATGTCAGATCCGCAGATTCCAAGAACAGACATTCTTATCTTAACATCATCAGGTTTTACGATCATAGGTTCCGGAACCTCCTTCATCTCCATTTGCCTGATTCCGGTCAGCATTACTGCTTTCATAACTGATATTTTTTATTAAGCAAATATAATGATTAACAATAATGTAAAAACCGCTTCGTGTTATAAATACAATCCGAGAGGATACATTTCTTCCATTAGGCCGTTGCACCTCACCCTGAGCTTGTCGAAGAGTGCGCCGTTGTGCCATTGCAAAATTATTTGTATATTCACATCTTAACTCAATTCAGACATTAAGAGATATGAGAAAAATATACGGAATAGGAGAAACAGTTCTTGATATCATTTTCAAAGCCGGGCAGCCGCAGGCCGCAAAAGCAGGTGGATCAGTGCTGAACAGCGTTGTATCGATGGGACGAATGGGTTTGCCTGTGTCATTTATAAGTGAATATGGGAAAGACGATGTGGGGGATCTTATTGATAATTTTCTGAGAGAGAATGGGGTGGATTCTTCATTGGTTCACCGTTTTGCAAATGGGAGCACATCACTGGCACTTGCATTCCTTGATGAAAAAAATGACGCTCATTATACCTTCTACAAGGATTTTCCTGAGAAAAGGCTCGATATTGAATTCCCTGTTATTGAGAAAGATGATATTATTCAGTGCGGGTCGTTTTATGCTATATGGCCTGAGATAAGGGAGAAATTCAGGAAATTTATTAAAAGTGCCAGTCAGAACGGAGGATTGGTCCTTTATGATCCCAATTTCCGTCCTACTCACCTTTCGGAGCTTGCAACTCTTAAGCCATTAGTAATTGAAAACATGAAGATGACAAGTCTCCTGCGTGGTTCTGATGAGGATTTCAAAAACATCTTTGGAGCTGACACACCCGATGATGCCTGGGCAGTGGTTAAGGATTACTGCAGATGTATGGTTTATACTGCCAATGTTGAAGGAGTGTATGTCAGAACCACTTCATATTCAGGTAAATTTCCGGTACAGAAGATTACACCGGTAAGTACAATTGGTGCAGGTGATAACTTTAATGCCGGAATGCTCACGGCTATTTACAAAAACAATTATAAGAAAGAGCAGCTTGAAAATCTTGGTGAGAAGGAGTGGGAGAAGATTATTTCATCCGGGGTAGCCTTCGCAACACATGTCTGCTTAAGTTACGAGAATTATATCTCCAAAGAATTTACTAAAGACCTGATAACCAGGCAGTAATTATTGCATTTTTTCTCTGTGTCACTCTGTGACTTCTCTGTGTAGCTCTGTGAAAGTTCTTAAATTTTTTGTTACACAGAGAATCACAGAGGAAGTCAGTTTACTTCAATCAGATAGGTTTAGCATGGGCAAGCAGGAATCTTTCTGCTTCGAGCGACCAGATATAGTCGTTTTTTGAAACAATCTCATGCAATCCTGCGTATAATATATTATGGGGTTCTTGTTCCTTAAGTTTATAAAGGGAGACAAGAGGCATTGAGATATTGGTATAGATAAGCTTTTTCCCTCCTGGTATCTGAGGAAGATTCAAAGTGGTATCAACCACAGCATCGAGACCCCCGACATGAGTTATCATAACAGCCGGATTGATCCTGCCTTCTCCCATTAACCTCAGAGATTCCCTCATGTCGTCAGTATTTCCACCGGAAGTACCAACAATATGAGTAAATGCGTAATGAACGTTATAGAAATTCAGTTCGGCTTTAAATTCAGGGTTAGTTGGTCCTGCAAAGAAGTTAAGGCAGCCATCGAATCCGAGAATAGCATCGCCCTGTTCGATAACAGTTTTAACGGGTGCAAATATTAAGACATCGTCAAATCCTTTTCCCCCTGTCAGATCACGCAGGTGTTTTACGGGATCATTCATGTTGGCTGTGTTGACATACATCAGCCTGATGCCCTCTTTTTCAGCATGTTCCGGTGCGAATAAGCATGCTGCTCTTGAAAGCCGGTTGTCATCAATATCAGTAACAACCAGCAGTTCAGGTCTCCGCTCCTGGTGTAATGCATAATCAATTGCTCCCAGCCCCATCGGACCAACACCGGCGAGAATAGCCATATTTCCGCCCCTCTTTATACCCATCTGATGATTGTATGTTCCGGGAGGGATGTGATAACTTGCATGAAATGCTCCGACAATGCATGACATTGGTTCAGAGAGGGATGCAGGGAAGAAAGCCTCTCCGTCGTAGGGCAGCAGGCAATCAGCTTGCATTACTATTGGTGGTATTATTATATGAGTGGCATCGCCTCCTATATACCGGTAGGAGTAGCCGGGAGCATCGAGTGTTCCTGTCTGACTCATAGCCGGCTGGATGGAGAATTTCTGGCCTTCATGAAATTTATCCTGCCATTTTTTCCCAACTTCCAATATTACACCAGCAAATTCATGTCCGATTATTGTTGGGTTGATGTGAATGTCATCGGGAACACGCTTGTGGTCGGCACCCTGTAAGGCAGCTTTATGGGATGACATGCATATGCTGTCAGAAATTACATGAGCAAGGATCTCATCATCCTTCAGTTGAGGTAATTCGAATTCTTCCAGTCGCAGGTCTTTCTTTCCGTATATTCTAACTGCTTTTGTTTTCATATTACTGCTTTTGTTTTTTTTACCACGGAGTCACATGGAGTTTACACGAAGTCACACTGATTTTCCCTGTGCCCTTTGCTCTGCGCCATGCGCCATCATCCCAACATCACCTGTCCGCCAGTTACCGGTATCGCCTGTCCTGTTTCGTATTCCTGGTCGATTATATATAGTAGCGCCTTCATTACATCCTCCAGTTTGCATCCTCTTTTCATCGGGACCTGGTCTTCATAAAATTTTCTTACCTCCTCAATTGTTTTCGCTCCCGGAACTTTACCTGCCTTAAGGTACTGCACAAAAAGCCCGTTATGTGGATCTGACCACAATGGTCCTTCATAAAAATTTCCCGGACATATTGAGTTAACCTTAATCCTGAATGGGGCGAGTTCCATGGCAAAGGACTGAGTGAGTCCGATTCCTCCAAATTTAGCCCCTGCATAGGCAAAATTTCGATTGCTTCCCCTCAGTCCCGATTTTGAATTGATCTGGATAATATCGGTAAAATAATCCGGGTTCTCCTGGTTCTGAAGTTTCAGAACCTCGGCAGCATATTTGGCACAATGGAAATAACCATTATAGTTGACATCAGTACTTTTAGAAAAGGTTTCCGGGTCCATCTCATCAAGCCCCCCGGCTTTTAAAATACCTGCGTTGCTAACCATAATATCAAGTCCTCCAAACTCTTTCACAGTTTCAATGACCATATTTTTAACAGATTCAGCATCAGAAACATCGGTTTTGACAAATATTGCTTTGTTCTTTGTCTCTTTCGATGACAATTTTGCCACAAATTCATTGCCTGTTTCCTCATTCAGGTCGGCAATTACAACATTAAGATTCAATGAGAAGAGAGCCTCTGCAATTCCTGCACCAAATCCCTGAGCCCCTCCGGTTACAATGGCAATTTTATTATTCAGTTTGTTTTCTGTACCTGCTGCCCGGGATACTTTTCTCCTGTAGTTTTCCACCTCCCACTGATCAATAAATGCAACCTGTTCAGGAGTAAGAAATTTAATTCCACCACATTGAGAAGCATAGTAACTGATCATGACAAGGTCTTCATAAACATCAAGGATTCTTTCGGCAGAAGTATAACTTTCAGCAACTGCAAAAACTCCCAGGTCTTTAATAACAATAACTTTAGGTTTATAGCCATATTCCCCGGTAAACCGCGGAAGCTGGTTCCTGACAGAATCGAGGATTTTTTCTGCAGTCGATGCTTGTTCGATATACATATACCTGGTTTTACAGTATACTATTATATCGGGGGTAAGTGGAAGTGAGATTTTATGAAACTCCTGGTGATTCTGATAAAATTTTGCCAGAAGCGAGTTATTACGATATCTTATCACCCCGGGATTATCATTGGAGATCAGGAGTCGCAGGCCGGGCAGAACTTTATGAAGAACAGTATTATATGGCAATGTCTTTATATCAGAGATAGTAGGAATCTGTTCCTCTATCTTTTTAATAATTTTTTTATAAATCTTCTTTATCTCTTCTGTTGTATCAGCGCCAACAAAAGAGCCATGATTCTCCAGAAAAATGATCTGAGGATCGTGAGAGAACTTTTGCCTGTATAATAATATATCCGATTCAAGTTTCTTAAAAAGAGTATAACCCGGATCAGTATATGGAACAAACAGAACACTCTCTCCAAACAGTTTCTGTGTTAAGCTCTTCGCATTTCTGCTGCATAGTAATCCGTTGATAAGGGTAGGATGGAGGTGTACAATGAATCTATATTTTATTATCTCGTGGAGTGATGTTTCCACGGATGGTCGTTTGTCTTTTCCCGGTTCCAGTATACTGAGAAGCATATCTTTCTTGACCTGTTCTTCCCTGGTGGCCTGGTCATCAGAGTATTTATCCGATGATATTACATGAAGCTTTTCCCTGTTTAAGGCTACTATTCCCTCCTCAGTGAGGCCTGCCAGTGGTTGTCCACTTGCCTTGATCCAAATAGTATCATCATCTTTAAAAGAGGTGTTTCCGCCTCCTGCAATAACATATTCTTTACTGCTTCCGTAATAGTTCGAAATTTCAATCAGTTCTTTTATTTCCGGCTTCATACTGATGTTTATTTAGGTAGTACTCAACAACTAATTGTCCAAGGTCTGTCAAATCTCTCTTCTGATTAATACTATTGGTTCCATCAGGAAGAACATATCCCTGCCTGCCGTTTGCTCTTAAATATTGATGGGCAGCTATAACACAGGCACCTTCCCATGCAACTCTTTTCAACGATTCATCAAGTGGAACCGAGCCTCTTGTTACAACTGTAAGAGGTATCATTTCAGGAGTATTATGCTCTGTGCCAAAGGTTATTATGAATCCTTTATTATTGAAGAACTCAACGAAGTTCTTTAATATGGTAAAATCGTTTCTGCCCGGTATCAGTTCTATGCATCCGATACCCAGATTCCTGAGCGAGTTATAAAGTTCTTCCGGGTCTGACTCGAATTCAGTGAATTTACCCGCAGGATCATCGAGTAAAACAGGATAACAGGGAATACCTCCTGCAGCAATAATTATTCTGATAATCTTTCGGAGATCCATAAATGAACTCTCATCCTCTTCGACGAAAGCTGCACCACCGCTTTTAAGCAGGTTCGACCGTATCTCGTTTTCTAGTCCGGTAGAATCGTTCATAGCAGTTTTTGATTTCCTGCCACCATACAGTTTCTCAATGAACAGAAGCTGATCAGCAGGATCAGAGAAGCTTTTAGTAGCAAGCATCCTTAATGCTTTCGCGATATGACGTTCACGAACAAGATCGTGTGCATACCTCTTTTTGATTGTTTCGTATGAAAGCTTAAGTGATGGATTCTCTTTTGCAATGAGCTGATTGAGTTTGCTTATCATTGCTCTTATCTGAACCTGGCTCTCTCTGATTACACTTTTAAGCTGTTTCCTAAGCATAAATCCGGTATGAAACGGATAATCAAGGCCTTTACCGCTAAAATATATCCTTCCGGGATTATTCGGATCGTTTATTCTTATGCCTTTTTGTTGTTCCTCTTTCAATAATCCAATAAATTCAATGTTGAAAAGAGGGAAGATATTATTCTCAAGAGATCTTTTATGAAAGGTATCATAACCATCTGCCACATAGAAATCATTTATTCCCAGGAGTGCTATCTTTTCATCAACAGCCATTGCAAACAATGTCTCCATATCTGAAAAAGCGCTGAATGAGTAGGGAGTATGAATGTGTCCGTTTACCTCACGATAACAGGGTAAAGATTGTCCCTGCATCTTTTTTTTCAATATTGCATAAGATGGGAAACCGGAGAGAAAATTCTTCATATATGATATTATAGTTTTGTATCCAGTTTTATTTTTGCGATAAGGCCGTTTATTCTGAGGATCTCTTCTTCTGTAAGCATGAAATCGGCAGCTTTTACATTATCGAGAACCTGGGCAGGATTTCTTGCCCCGGCTAATGCACAGGTAATTCCAGGTTGTTGTATAGTCCAGTTCAGGACCAGCTGGGCAAGAGTTACATTATGTGAATCTGCAATCAGTTTTAATTTGTCAGTGAAATTCAGAATCGTTGAGAAATTAGGCTCTTTGTAATAAAATGTATTTGGCCTGCTATCACCTTCATTAAACTGGTGGCCGCTCCTGATCTTGCCCGTTAACAATCCTCTTTGCATGGGACTGTAGGCAAGAATACCAACATTATTATTGATGCAATGAGGAACTACGTCTTTCTCAATAGTACGGTTCACCATACTATATGGAACCTGATTTGAAGCTATTGGGAATGTTTTCTCAGCCTCCGTCATCAATTCAGCCGGGTAATTGCATACAGCCCCGGCTCTGATTTTTCCTTTTCCTACAAGAATATCAAGAGCTTCCATTGTTTCAGACACCGATGTAGTCGGATCAGCCCAATGAATCTGGTACAGATCGATATAATCTGTTCCAAGTCGTTTCAGACTATGATCGCACTCAATTAGTACTTTATCTTTGGAAGCGTACCTGTAAATATCGATATTCATCCCCGCATTATCCTTTGTTGAAAAGTAGAATTCACCTTTCTTTTCATACCATGTAAGCCCGAACTTTGTCAGTATCTGAACTTTGGATCGTTTCCCTTTTATCGCTTTCCCGGTTAACTCTTCACTGAGTCCAAATCCATATATAGCTGCCGTATCTATAGTTGTCATTCCATTATCGATTGCTGTTTCGATGGCTCTGACAGCATCTTTTGAATCAGCTCCACCCCACATCCATCCTCCAATGGCCCATGCGCCAAAAGCTAATTCAGATACTTTAATGTCTGATTTTCCAAGTGTTCTGAATTCCATAATATGTAAATAAATAGGTTAAAATTACCAATTAATAGCCTCCACCGGAACCTTCAGCAACGACTCACATATCCAGTCAGCCTCATGCAAGTCAGAGGCATTAAAAGATGATGTAACGGCCAGGCATCTGCATCCTGCAGCTTTCCCCGCTTTAATGCCACTCACTGCATCTTCAACAACCAGACAGCTTTCCGGTTCTAATCCAATTCCATTTGCAGCCTTGATATAAATATCCGGTGAAGGTTTTTTATTTTCGACATCGAGGCCTGTAACAATAGAATGAAACGTTCCGCCTGATAATCCGATCTCTCTAAGGTTAACTTCCATCTTGATTCTGTCGGCACTTGTTGCCAGGGCAAGCTTCAATCCTTTCTTAAGACAAACACCGATAAACTCATGAGATCCGGAAAGGGGTGATAATTTCCCCTTTACAATTGTTTCATATATTTCGTACGTTCTTGCTTTGACCTGTTCAATATCGACCTTCAGTCCATAATTCTCTGCTACGCCGCCGATATATCTGTTCTCACCCATGCCAACAAAGGGATTAAAATCCTCCGGCAACACTTTAACTCCCATTTCGTCAAACATCATCATAGCAGCCTTACAGATAAAGGGTTCAGAGTCGACAAGAACGCCGTCCATATCGAATAACACTCCTTTAATCATCGGAATAATTTTTCAATTTCAAGTATCCTGGATCTGGTGAGCGGACTTTTCTTGTCTGACATTTCGACTATCAGGGTCATTTTAGCAGTATTTTCCAGTACTTCAAGTTTATCGAATGCCTGGATAAGATTTGGCCCGCATGTCAGAATACCATGGTTCTCAAGCAGGAGGATATCAGAATGAAGTACGTTTTCAGCAACAAGTTTTGCAAGTTCCCCTGATCCCATAAGGGCATAGGGAACAAACAGGGGATTTCCGAGAATAGCACATGCTTCGGCTGTTAAAGAAGTGTCAATCTGCCTTTTCATGGCAGTAAAGGAAGAAGCAAACAGCGGATGAGCATGGATAATAGCCCTGACCTCTTTATTCTTTCTATAAATGGAAAGGTGCATATCATATTCAATGGATGGCTTGAGTTTTTCGGTGAGATTTTCTCCCAGAATGGTCATTATACCTACCTCTCTCCATCTCATCCTTCCTTTATCAGTAGCCGAAGGAGTAATTACTATAATATCATCAATAACACGCATACTGATATTGCCTCCGGAGGTTGTTGTAAGTCCGTGTTTGTAAAGTCGCCTCATGAAACAGGCTACCTCTTTTCGTTCAACCTTATATCTTTTTTTATAGTTCATCAGGCGTCTGATTTACCAGATCAATTACCCCATTAAGGACATAGCGGGGTTGATAAGGAAAATTGTCTATTTCATTTTTTGTTGTTATGCCACTCAGTACCAGTAATGTATCAATCTCTGATTCCAGTCCGCACCTGATATCAGTGTCCATCCTGTCGCCTATAACAATAGAGTCTTCTCTCCTGATGCCAAGCCTTTTAAGAGCTATGCGCATCATAAGAGGGTTAGGTTTCCCAACGTAATAAGCCTTTTTCCCTGTTGCGATCTCTATCGGTGCGATCAGGGCTTTTGTTGAGGGTGCAATACCCGTTTCAACCGGCCCGCTTACATCGGGATTGGTTCCAATAAGCTTTGCTCCTTTTATGACAAGGTTAACAGCCAGTGAAATCTTTTCAAAATTATATCCGTTAGTATCACCCACAACCACATAATCGGGATTTACATTATTAACTGTATAGCCTACGCTGTATAAAGCATTTATGAGCCCGGCATCACCAATAATATAGGCGCTGCCGTTCGGTTTCTGACTGGCAAGAAAAGCTGCAGTGGCAAGAGCGCTTGTATAAAAGTGCTCTTCACCGGCATTAATGCCAAGCCTCTTAAGCTTTTCATGAAGTTCTTTTGGAGTTCTTTCGCTTGAATTTGTAAGAAAGAGGTATTTCTTACCCGATTTCTCAAGCCATGAGACAAAATCCGTAACTCCGGGCAACAGCCTGTTACCATGATAGATTACTCCATCCATGTCGATAATAAACCCAGCTTTTCCTTTAATTCTTTGAATAATATTTTCCATTTCTACCGAATTTTTAAAGTAAAGGTATTAAAAACATATCTTTAACTTTAATCTGAATGTAATGTTCATCGTAAAAGTGAAAGAGTTTCAATATTGCTATACTCCATTTTTATTTAGAAATATTGTCTTCTCTGGTGAGAAATCTGTTTGACATTGATGGCTGGAGAGGGGAATGATACGTTCGTGAATTGCATCAATTATCCATTCGGGTTGTGGGAAGAAAAACTCCTCCATTTCATAGGCAGGTATTATCCAGTTCCTGGAACCTACAACAACAGGAGGCGCATCGAGGTGATCGAACGCAAGTTCTGTTATTGTCTGAGCCATCTCTTTGAGAAATGAACCCCGTGAAGAGGCATCGCTTGTTAAAACTATCCTTCCTGTTTTTTTCACCGATTGAATTACAGGTTCATAGTTGAATGGGACCAGGGACCGGGCATCTATCACCTCGGCACTCATTCCGTATTTTTCCTGCAAAATGTCAGCAACCTTTATTACCGTGTATAAAGTTGCACCTATTGAAAGAATAGTAATATCATCTCCGGGTCGTTTAATATCAGGCTCTCCAAATGGTATTTCATAATAGCCTTCAGGTACCCCTTCGGTATGAAACATCTCACCTATATCATAAATCCTCTGGCTTTCAAAGAATATTACCGGATCAGTTCCCTGTAGAGCAGTGTTCATCAGTCCTTTGGCATCGTATGGTGTGGCCGGGAATACAACCTTCAGCCCTGGTATATGAGCGGTAAGAGATGACCAGTCCTGGGAATGCTGGGCACCATATTTTGAACCTACTGAAACCCTGATCACAACAGGCATCCTGATAATATTACCGCTCATCGCCTGCCATTTTGGTAACTGGTTGAATACTTCATCGCCTGACCTGCCAAGAAAATCACAGTACATTATCTCGGCAATTACCCTTCCCCCACACATACCATAACCAATAGCTGTCCCGACAATAGCTCCTTCTGAGATAGGGGAATTGAACAGCCGGTGATATGGTAGAGCTTCAGTCAGTCCGCGGTACACAGCAAACGCGCCGCCCCAGTCGCGATTCTCCTCACCCCAGGCAGCCAGAGTAGGGTCTTTATAAAACCTGTCGATGACAGACTCAAAGATACCATCGCGAAACTGGTAGAGCCTTGCCTTGGAAACCGGTTTGCCCTCCTTATCGAGATAAAATCTCTCTTTATTCTTAAGTGATTTGACCCTGGGATTTTCCTCAAGAGGAAGGAGTACTTCCGGTATGCCCTCTTCCATCCTGTCTAAAGAGCCATTCGAGAACATCATCTTGCCAATCGAGTCAGGATCCTTCTCCATATCAAGTCTGGGGGAAACATTATCATCAATACTCAGTTTCAGGATGTGAGAAAGCAATTCTTTAGTGTCATTTCCTATCTCATCAAGCTTATCTTGTTGTATAATGCCTGCAAGTACTATTGACTTGCCATATGATAATATTGAATCTTCCTTCTGCCATGCTTCAATCTCCTCCTTCGATCTGTATGAAGAGGCATCAGATGGGGAGTGGCCGCTTATTCTATATGTAAGTGTATCGAGTAAAACAGGTCCGTTTTTTTCTTTAAGAATCACTTTTTTCCGTCTGAAAGCATCAATAACAGCAAGAGGATTATAACCATCGATCCTTTCAGCATGCATCATTTCCGGATTAACTCCGGCACCTATACGCGCAAGGATATCATAACCCATTGTTTCGCCCATTGTCTGCCCACCCATGCCATATAAATTATTCATAAAGTTGAATATGAGTGGTAAACCACCCCTGTATTCTCCATCCCAGAGTGTTTTATACTGATCCATTGTGGCAAAGCATATGCCTTCCCAGACAGGGCCGCAACCCATTGAGGCGTCGCCGATATTACACACAATAATACCTGGTTTACGGTTGATCTTTTTATAGAGTGCTGCCCCAACTGATATGTCGCCTGATCCTCCAACAATAGCATTATTCGGATATATCCCGAAAGGTGTGAAAAAGGCGTGCATAGAGCCACCCAGTCCTTTGTTAAACCCGTTTTCGCGAGCAAAAATTTCTGCTAGAGCACCGTATAGCAGGAAATTGACAGCCAGTTCTTTTATATTACCCTGAAACCCTTTTTCAACAACCTTTAATGTGGAGCCTCCGAAGTAGTTCTTCATAACAGAATAGAGGGAGTCTTCATCCAGACGGTGAATTGCTGACAATCCTTTAGCAAGTATTTCGCCATGACTCCTGTGGGAACCAAATATATAGTCATCAACCGTCAGGTTATAAGCCATCCCGACGGCTGAAGCCTCCTGCCCGATAGAGAGATGGGCCGGGCCAGGATGGTTGTAGGGGATGCCATTATACTCATTGGTAGTCTTTATCAGGTTAAGCATAGTTTCAAACTCCCTGATTACCACCATATCGTGATAGATCCTTACAAAATCTTCTTTGCTGAATATTTTCTTCTCCTCTTCAATTGTCTTGTTATATTGATTAACGGGAATTTTCCCGAACTCAATAAACTTAGGTTTACGAACAACCTTTGGATTTATGATCTGACTCTTTGGCATTTTTTTATTGTCTTATTGTCTTAATGTCTAATGTCTTGCGGTCATGTAGTCATGCAGTCTCCCATTCTCCTCTTCTCCTCTTCTCCCATTCTTTCTGTTAATACCTGAAACCCTCAATCTGTTCTTTTATCTCCTTTAAAAACAATGTAGCCGGTCCCCCGTCGATTGCCCTGTGATCGTAAGTGAGGGATAATCCGATATAGGGGACAAATCCGAATATATTATTTCCTATGCTGGCAGGACGGTTTATTATGGTACAAACTCCCAGTATCCCTACCTGAGGCAGGTTAATTACGGGAGTGAACATCTCAACTCCATAGTTGCCCAGGTTTGAGACCGTGAATGTGGCGGCACTGCTTTGAATCAGCTCAGGGCTGATATTTCCTTTCTTACAGGAGTCTGCCAGTGATTTAAGCTCTTTCGATAATCCTTCAAGGCCTAAATCATCTGCATTTTTAAGTACGGGAACCATTAGTCCACGAGGTGTATCAACAGCAAACCCAAAGTGGACCTTCCGGAATGTCCTGATTCTGTCATCAAGGAAGTGGCTGTTGGCTTCCGGAAATCTTTTCAGCGCCCTTATTACACACCAGCATATCATGTCGTTCAGGGTAATATCCTGTACTGCTTTGCCGGTGGAGATTTCACTCTTAATCTTTTGCCTTGCTTCGAGGAGGTGACGGACATCTGCACTCATGTGATGCGTTAACTGGGCTGAGTTCTGCAAGGAGGAGTGCATAGCTTTAGCAATTAGTCTCCTGACATTGGTTAATGGCTTTTCAATGAATTCCACAGCATCCTTATCTATTATGACTTTGACGGTATTTGTCCCGGATAATACATTCTGAATATCTTTTGTAATAATCCTTCCATTTGGACCTGAACCTGGTAAATTACTATAATTAAGGCCTTTATCAACTGCCAGCCGTTTTGCCCTGGGAGATATCCTTATCTTTTCATCATGACTGGAAAAAAACATTTTCCCAACTTCAGATTCTTCAACTTCCACCCCTGTCCGACGTTTTTTAAGCGAAGTCGGGCCTTCAACCTCTAAAGCTGAGCGCAGCCGAAGCTCAACCCCTTCAATTACTGATACCTGCCCTGGTTTAAAAGAATCTGTTGATTCTCCTTCGGTTCCAATAACGGCTACATTAACCAGTACAGGCACCTCGTCTCCTTCATTAAAGAAAATCTCCAGCAGTGTTCCATCAATAGTCGATTCCAGGTCAAAAGCGGCTTTGTCTGTTTCGTACGAGAGAAGTATTTCTCCTGTAGTTACTTTCTCTCCTTTCTTCCTGAACCACTTTGTTATTATGCAGGTTTCTACCGACTGACCCTGCTTAGGCATAATTACAGCTGTTGCCATTTTTTATATATTAATGGTTGAAATGTTGAAATGCCTCCTTCTCCAAAGTTATGGAGGTCAAAGGTTGAAATGTTGAATTTTCTCAGGTAATTTTCTTTTTGCCACCAAGGCACTAAGGCACAAAGTTGCACTAAGAAAAAATCATAAAGGATAAAATCTTGGTGAACCTTGGTGCCTTTGTGTCTTTGTGGCAATTCCATATTTAATATTTTACAGAGTCTTAATGATTATAAAAATGTAAATCTTTTGGTAACTCTTTTGATAATTAACTTGTTATTATAAGTGAGCTAAAACAAAATATACATTATTTGATGTTGCTAAAAATCAATGATTACAAAAATATGATAATTTACTTGTAATTACAAGTAAAAATAAATATATTTACAAAAAATTAAATATTATTATGGGTCCGGGTAAAAGACCTCCGCATCATAAAAGGCTTTACGAGATTCTGCGAAAGCATATACTTGAAGGTATATATAAGGAGGGTGACCTGTTGCCTTCTGAAAATGAGTTATGTCAGATTTATGGTATGACAAGGCCCACAGTAAGGCAATCACTAAGTACTCTTACCAACGACGGTTACATAAGCAGGCACCAGGGAAAAGGAAGTATAGTCCGGCAACTTCCAAGGGAGATCGGTATTTTATCAGTGTCCGGTACCACTTCTGCTCTGGGTGACAGGGATCTCAAAACTCATATTATAGTGAAACCGGTATTGATCCCCTGGAGCAATGATTTTATGTTCCAACTCTCATCCCTTGAAAAAGAATCAGGATGTATATATATGGAGAGGGTACGTCTTCTTGATAATATTCCCATTTTTTACGATATAACCTATATTGCAAATATTAATCTTCCAAGGCTGACTTCGCGACAGTTCGAGAACAGATCTCTTTTTAAAATTTTAAGAGATCATTACCATCTGGAGATCAGAGGAGGAGAACAAAGAATCAAGGCTATCCCCGCAACTGTTAAGATCAGTCGGTTTCTTCACCTTAAGGAAGATCAGCCGGTGCTTCATCTCGAAAGAAAAATGGAGACCAGCAACCAGGGATTATTTCTCTACTCTTCTATTTACTGTAATACCGAAAAATATTCTATTTTCGGAAGGTTTTAAATAAAAAATTTGTCGTATTAACACAAAGTGAGGTTGATTAGTTGAGCGGGGAGAGGAGGATATTAAGCTCAATTCTGAAAAGTCGTTGTTATAAGGAAATTTATTTTATTTTTATGTTCTTAATTCTTTTGCCATCTGTAATATCTTAATTATAAATGCAAATAACAAACCTATGAAATCTCAAAAAAAATTATGGTCAAGAAGGCAGTTCCTTGGTTCAACAGCATTGGGAATGGCTGGTCTTGTTGTTATTCCGGCAATTACAAATTCATGTAAAAGCAATTCTGCTGCAGACTCTGACATTAAGCTTGGTTTTATTGGTATGGGTCGCCAGTCGATGTTCCTTCTGAGCGGATTCCTTCAAATAGAAGGTGTAAAAGTCGTGGCAGGGTGCGATGTGTATGGAATTAAACGTAAAAGGTTCGAAAAAAGGGTAAACGAATACTATTCAAAAGCAGAAGTTGAAGTAAAGGTTGAAACCTATGAAAAGTTTGAGGATCTGCTGGCAAGGAAAGACATTGATGCAGTTGTTATTGCAGTTCCGGACCATTCACATGCCAGGATAGCTATTGCAGCATGTCTGGCCGGTAAGGATGTATATCTCGAGAAACCAATGACATTCACAATTAAAGAGGGCCAGGAATTGAAAAAGGTTGTCCGTGAAAACAAGAGGATACTTGCCCTGGGCAGTCAGCAACGCTCAAGTCCTGAATTTCAGCATGCGGTAAAACTGGTACAGACAGGTGCGTTGGGAAAGATTACTCTTGTTAATGCCTATGTTGGAGCCCCTCCTAAACCTTATGATCTGCCTGAAGAGCCAGTACCTGCCGACCTTAACTGGGATATGTGGCTTGGCTCACTTCCTGTTTCGATCCATTTCAATAATGAACTTGATCCGCCGATATCACTTGATCCTGAGGAGAATGAAAAAATGTGGGGAGCATGGCGATGGTATAAAGAGATGGGTGGCGGATTCACTACCGACTGGGGAGCTCATATGTTTGATATTGCTCAATGGGGGCTCGGGATGGACAGAAGTGGTCCGGTTGAGGCATCTCCTATTGGTGATGGTACTGAATATATGACATTTAAATATGCCAATGGTGTTGTAATGACATCTGAACCATTCGACGAAAAGAGAACAAAGGGAGTCAAGTTCTGGGGCGAAAATGGGTGGATAGAGGTTTCCCGTGGATACTTCAGGGCTTCTGATGAAAAATTTAATCCTCCCGAAATGCAGGTGGAAGAGGGTCCATACGAAACCAGGATTCCTCATCAGCTGAATTTCATTGAATCAGTCAGATCGCGTCAGGATCCTGTCGTTCCTGTTGAGATAGGCCATAGCAGCTGCACAGTCTGTACACTTGGAAATATTGCATGCGACCTGCAGAGAACTGTTAAATGGAATCCTGATACGGAGACATTCGTTGATGATACCGATGGTGCAGCAACTGCAAAATTACACTATCAGTACAGGGAGGGATATAAACTGGTTTAGTTGTGTTAATTATATAAAGAATTATTAACCACTGAGTATCATGGGGTTTCCACGGAGTAACACTGTTGAATTTTCATTGTTAAAAACTCCGTGTTACTCTGTGTCAACTCTGTGTAACTCCGTGGTAAAATTTCATGCCATGGGATATTTCAGATTTCTTGTTTTAATTGCCATAACCGGAATATTTCTTTCCGGTTGTGATAATAAAAAAAATAAAGTCGTTGTATTCTCAGCACCTGCAGGGAATCTGTATACATCAATCAATAAGGATGGAATTACTGTTATCCCGAACGGGCGACTCCTGACACCTGCCGGAAAAAGCCTTATGGTTGCTCCGCATCCCTTCGGACTCGTGTTAAGTAGTAACGGGGAGATTGCTGTTACTGCAAATTCTGGTGTCAGACCGCTATCAATTTCGATAATAAGAAATCTGACTTCATCTCCGGAGATTATTCAGGTGCCGCCTGGATTTTCAAACGATGAGGGGATTCTTGAATCTGTATTTATGGGACTGGCTATCTCACCTGAAAATGATAAGGTATACGTCTCCGCCGGTCAGGAAAACAGTATCCTTGTTTTTGACCTGGTAACTGGTGTAAAAATTGATTCAGTCGATTGTGCTGTTTGCCGTGATGGTGTTGCTTACCCTGATGGCTATATAGGTGATATGGCATTATCCGGAGATGGAAACTACATTTTTGCTGTTGACCAGATGAATTTTCGGCTGGTAATTGTCGATACCCGTATTATGAAGGTTATCAAATCAGTTCCTGTTGGCAGATATCCTTTTGGTGTTGCTCTTACTCAAGATGAGAAGAAGGTATATGTGGCAAACGTTGGGATGTTCCAGTACAGTAGAATAGGGAACATAGAAGAGACATCAGATTACAAAAATGCCCTTGATTTTCCCGCTTTTGGATACAATACGATGGAGATGAAGAATGGCATTGTAACAGATTCAATTATTATTCCTGGTCTTGGCGATCCGAATAGTGATATGGCTTTTTCTGTATGGGCCATTTCAATTGAGGATATGGATAATCCGGTTGTAACTGCTAAGATTAAGACCGGAAATCTTGTTGGCCAGATGGTTGAGGGGATCCCGGCTGTTGGCGGATCCAGCCCAAATTCCCTGGTGGCAACAAAAGACCGGATTTTTACAAGTAATGGGAACAATGACAACATTACTGTTATTGATATAAAAACTGATTCTGTTGCAGGTGAAATAAGTTTAAAACCCGATGAACTATTAAAACATTTCCGGGGAGTAATACCTTTCGGCCTTGCCGTTTCGCCAGACGAAAAAGAACTGTATGTTGCCGAAGCCGGAATCAATGCAGTTGGTGTAATAGATCTTTCAACGCTAAAGGTTATGGGACATATCCCTGTGGGATGGTTTCCTTCGAAACTCAAAATTACTCCTGACGGGGAAAATTTAATTGTCACCAATGCAAAGGGTTACGGCAGTGGTCCAAACGGAGGGATTGGTTTCACTGAAGGTGGCGAAGGGACCTATATCGGGAACCTGATGAAGGGATCGATTTCTATAATTCAGATTCCATCTGATGCTGAGTTGAAAAAAATGACACGCCAGGTAATCACCAACAACTTTTATAAGGAGAAGGCGGAGAAGGTGCTGAAAACAAGATCCGATAATCCTGTTCCGCTTTATGGCGGTCAGAAAGATTCTCCTATTAAGCATATTGTATTCATTTCAAAAGAAAACCGTACATATGATGAGGTGTTTGGGCAGGTGGAAAATGGAGAAGGAGACTCTACAATAGCAAGGTATGGACATGGTGTCTCTTTTTCCAACAGGAACCGGACCGCAAGAGTTGAAGATGCCACTGTAATGGCTAACCATCTCAAACTGGCTTCACAATTTGCGATTGGTGATAATTTTTATGTTGACTCTGATGTCTCAGCAGATGGTCACAGGTGGCTTGTTAACACTTATCCCAATGAATGGGTGGAGACTTGCACTCCGGCAAGTTATGGCGACAACAGGGAATATAATCCTGCATCAAAAGCACCGGGAAGCCTCGCTATGAATGGAGCAGCAGGGGCTATTTACCCTGAAGACTATAACGAATCAGGTTCTATGTGGGACCATCTTGAGCGAAACAATATAGACTTTTTTAATTTTGGCTTCAGCGTGATGTTTGAACCGGCATTCTATGATGAGTCGTTTAAATACACAGGAATAAAACAATTTGCCAACTACCCGGTTCCGGCACCTATTTTTACCAGGACATCAAAGCAATATCCAACCTATAATACATCAATACCGGATCAGTTCAGGATCAGTCAGTTCATTAAAGAATTTGATGAGAAGTGGATGGGGGCGGGGAAAACGATGCCTCAGTTGATAACTGTTATTATCCCCAATGATCATGGTGCAAATGAACGTCCCGGTGCAGGTTATCCCTTCAGGGAAAGCTATATGGCCGATAACGATCTGGCTGTAGGCAGGATAGTGGAGTTTTTATCGCATACTCCATACTGGAAAAATATGGCAATATTTATTACGGAAGATGATGCACAGAATGGGGTAGACCATATTGATGCTCACAGGAGTATTCTGATGGTAATTTCACCCTATTCCAAAAAAAATTATGTAAGTAAAGTCCACTATAGCTTTGGAAGTATTTTCAAGACATTCTGGAATATTTTTGGTCTTCCTTACCTTAATCAATATGATGCAGCTGCTACTGATTTATCAGATATATTTACGGGTACTCCTGATTTCTCTCCTTATATTGCTTTACCTTCAGATATCAGAATATTTGATCCTCAGAAAGCCCTGGATCCATTTGATGAAAATTTCGACTGGAAATCTCTGCTGGAATCTCCGATTCTCGATGATCCCAAAGAGATGATAATAGATCAGAAAGAAAAGGTCGAATTCAGAGAGGATGATCAGCTAAGGAGGTGAAATATTTTTATGTAGGGATTGGCCGCGACCAATCCCTAAAAAAAAAGAGGCTTAACATGTCTGTCACAGCCTCTGTCAGTTAAATAACTTAAGATTATTCTACTTTTTTTACATTGATGGCAACCGGGCCTTTTTCTCTCTCTTCAACATCAAACTCTACAGCCTGACCTGCCTCAAGTTCGGTATGGGAAACTTCTAAACCAGATCGGTGGATAAAGATATCCTTGTCTTCTTCTGTCTGAAGGAATCCGTAACCTTTAACTCTGTCATACCATTTAACAGTGCCTTTCATAGTTTTAGATTTTTTGTTACCTACCTGTAGTTATCTCTTCTGTTTCCACCTCCGCCTCTACGGTCGTTATCACCACCTCTGAAATTACTTCTTCTGTCTGTTCTTTCGATGGATTCATTAACAATAATGTTTCTACCGCTGACTTCAGCTCCATTTAATTCTTCGATAGCTTTTTTTGCTTCTGCTTCATTTGGCATCTCAACGAAACCAAATCCTTTGCTTTTTCCAGAGTATTTGTCAATAATGATTTTTGCGGATGTTACCTCGCCATACTCTTCAAAGATCTCTTTTAATTCTGCTTCATTCATTTTAAAATGAAGACTTCCTACGTAAATGTTCATAATTCAATAATTAAGTATTTATAAAACCTGGATAAAGGTCACATTTATTTTTGAAAACAAAAAATAATTGGTCATAATATATTGTTTTTAACCGCTTTTTGAAGTTTAACATACCATTAGATTATCTGTTTATAAGATATTTGTTACATGAAGGAAGTTCTTACAAATTAAAACAATACTGTAAATATTTTGTTCGCTTAAAACACTGTTTTCTGAACCTCTTTTAAATTTTAACTGAGTTCCATGGAGTTGACTGAGTTTTTTATCTCCTTGTAACCTCTTCACCCCTTCACCCCATTCTCCCATTCCTTCCTCATCACTTCCTGTTTTTGATATAGATATGTTTAACATGATTTTGGCCTGACTCCCTTTCATCGATTTCAAAATCAAACGATTTGATTAAGGGAGTTAATTTTGGAAATCCGAAATTTCTGGGATCAAAGTCAGGTTGTTTCTTAAGAATGAGGTTGCCAACATCTCCCAGATATGCCCAGCCGTTTTCATCGGCCAGATCAGTAATTGAGGTAGCTATCAGTCTTTTTACATTACCGGAGTTTGCCTGAGGAAAAGACTCTTCTGCCTTCTTCTTTTTTACAACCGGTTTTCCTCTTTTTCTTACCTCAGGGGAAGTTTCCAATGCGGCAATTGAGGATGCAATTATTTCGAGATAGATGAATTTATCGCATGCAACGATGAATGGATGTGGCGTTTTCATTTCACCTATTCCAATCACTTTCATTCCTGCTTCCCTCAGTCTTGTAGCCAGTCTTGTAAAATCACTGTCACTTGAGACAATGCAAAAACCATCTACTTTCCCGGAATATAGGATATCCATTGCATCAATTATCATTGCAGAATCGGTAGAGTTCTTACCCTTGGTATAACCATATTGCTGAACGGGGGTAATTGCATTCTCAAGCAGAACGGATTTCCACCCTGAAATTGTAGGTTTGGTCCAGTCTCCGTAGATCCTCTTAAAGGTTGGAGTGCCGTACTTTGCTATTTCTTCAAGCATCCCTTTAACATTACTGTAAGGTATATTGTCGGCATCGATCAGAACAGCCAGTCTTAAGTCATTTGAAAATTGCATATAACTGATTAGAAGTTAAGAACGAAACAGAGAAAATTTCTTTTTGGAACTAGAATAATTATTATAATACTATAAAGTTACTACAATTATGTGAATTGGCAATTTTTATTAATCAGCCGGCCACATTCTAACCATTACTACTCCATGTCTTCCAACCCTGGAACTATATTTTTTGTCATAATTTCCCAGATCCTTTTGGCGCCATAGGTCTCTGACTTTTTGTTTTCCTATTATTCCAAGATCTGACCATAATGCTGTTACCTTTTTTGGCTCTTCTCCTCTGTTAAACAACCCAACAGCTATAGAATTATCTTCCATATGTTTAACCCATACTTCCATATCTTCAGTTTTTGAAACTCTGAACCCTGGTTTCCCAAGAAGGTCCTGATCAACTTCAATTATTTCATCGTTTGTTAAAAGGTTTATTGTAAAATCATCGAGACGTGTTATGTCACCGCTAAAAATGAGAGGAGCTGCCAGGAGAGACCATAAAGAGACATGGGTATATTGCTCATTTGGAGTAAGAGGAGTTGGAACAGTCTCCCCTTTCCAGTTGCTAAGATAGCCAAGTAAAAGATAATCAGGGTCGTTCCATCCGCCAGGTCCTCCATAGAGATTGAGGCTATCCTGGCTATATGTATCGAACCCATCCCTGAAGAGGGATGTTGCAATACCTTCAAATGTCAGTCCCAGATCACCTGCAGTTCTCCAACTGTTGCCACCGACTTTTTTCCCCCACCTCCATACATCGCCCATTCCATACTGGCAAAGGTTCAGAACAATATCCCGTTTCCGGGTTTTAATAATTTCACTTATTCTGATATAGGGTTTCTGAAGTTCCGACAGGGAATCACTTTTTGCAATGTTCCTGTAAGAACACCAGTCGTATTTAAGAAAATCAAAACCCCATTCGACGAATCGTTCAACATCCTGTTCCTCATAGTTATATGCTCCTATATGACCTGCACATGTTAAGGGCCCCGGAGAAGTATAAATACCTGCTTTTAGGCCCAGATTGTGAATATAATCCGTGAGTGCTTTCATATCAGGGAATCTGCTGTTTGAATTTACCATTCCCTCTTTGTCTCGAGGTTCTCCTAGCAAACTTGAATCTTTTGATGATGGTTTGATTGCCCAGCAATCGTCAATGTTGATATACATGTATCCATGATCCGCCATACCGGAGCTTATCATTGCATCTGCTGCTTCTCTCATTATTTTATCAGTTACATGATTTTCCCATATATACCAGCTATTCCATCCCATGTGAGGCGTTAATGCAAGAGTTTCGCCACATACAATTTTGAATTGCCGCTCAGCAGTTCCTGATTTATTTGTTACCCTGACCAGTGTCTGATAGTTTCCTGGCGTTTCTAAATTACCGGTGATCTGACCTGTATTGACATCACAGGATAGACCCTCCGGGAGGTCAATAACTTCATATTTCATTGGTCTTTCACCAGTTGCCGGAATCTTAAACAGAAACGGAGAAAAAGGTTTTACCCCAAATGCTTTTGCTCCGTTGATCCGTGGTTCCGGTCCTGGTTTTGGAGTCAGGATAATTTTAGGTTCAAAATTTTCGCCGCTTTTCCCATCTGCACCTTTATCGTTTTTATCCGGCGAACATGAGATTATTGTTCCTGCAAAAAACAAAATCTTTAAAAAGTGAAACAGAAATCTGATATTCATAGCTTTATTATTAAGTGATACATTATTTATAAACATTAAATATTTAAGATTCCGGATATTCCCAGATTCTCTATTATTTATTATGGCAACTCTTTTTTCCTGTTATCTCCGTGATTTCAAGTTGAAGGAGAGTCGTTCTGTCAAGCATATTATTGTAATAGGTAAATTCACCTTCAGCGCCATAGTGTCTCATTATACAATTTAATCCCTCTTTCTTTGCAGCTTTTTCATTGATTATTTTAATATATCCATATCCGACAACACTTCTGTATTTCATTCCCCAGTCACACGCTTTTGTACCGGTTATTATCTCATGGCCTGTATCCATCTCAAAACAGACATAACTGTTTTTCCTGATCATTTCAAGTTTTCTCCCCTTGTTGGCACAATGAAAGTATAACTTTCTTTCCGGGCTACTTTCATAACCAAAATTCAATGTGACAATATATGGAATATTGTCATTGGCAAGTGCAATCCTGCAAACATCGGCTCTATTTATTATATCATCAATTATTTGAATATCAGATACTTCTCTTTCGTTTCTTTTCATTCTTCAGTTTTATTGTTTTAATTTTTTCAAATACGGGGCATTCAGGACCATGAGCTCCCGGGAGATAGCCTGTGCTCATCAGAAATTCATTAACTATCTCTCCTCCTGTGAACTTAAATGTTTTTCTGAATAATTTTGTCCATTCTTCAAGGGAGCTGATGTTTTCTGAATTCTGATCAAGCCATTTTCTGAATGACCCGGCTTCATTCTTTAACCTTAAAATGACTTTTGCATTTTCAATGGCTGCATTTATTTTCAATCTGTTTCTGATTATTCCGGAATCATTCATTAGTCGCAGAAAGTCCTTTTCCTGATATGATGCCACTGTATTAATATTATAATTATCGAAAGCTTTTCTGAAATTGTGCTGCTTTTTAAGAATGAGAATCCAGCTCAATCCAGCCTGGTTAATTTCGAACATAAGCCTTTCGAAAAGTTCATCATCATTATCATTAGGAAATCCATAATGGTTATCATGATACTCCTTGTGAAGAGAGAGAATCTCTCCTGTAATAGTATTTAAATAATCGCAGTATGTCATAACAGAAGAATTAAATCGTTTATCTGTCCCAATATTCTCCTTACTTCATTATAATGGTTTTGATAGGCAGGTAATTTTCCAATAAAAATAAAGAATTTTGTTAACTTTGCGCTTAACCTGAAACAGGTAAACATAACTAACCAATACTGAATAATATGGGAAAAGGCGATAAAAAATCAAGAAGAGGAAAAATCATACTTGGCTCCTATGGGGTTCGGCGTCCACGGAAAAAATCATTCAAACCTGCAATTAAACTGGCAAAAGTTGTAAAGGAGAAAGTTTCAAAACCTGTTAAAGAGGTCAAAAAAGTTAAAAAGGTTGTAGAGGTAAAAGAAGTTAAAGAAGTTAAGGAGGCTAAGGAGGTAACAGAGCCAAAGGAGATTGTCGAGTCTAAAGAAGAAGTTGTTGAAAAAGCGCCAAAGACCACTAGTGAAAAGAAAGAGGCTAAGAAGGTTAAGGATACTGCTGTTCAGAAGGCACCAAAGGTAGTAAAAGCGAAAAAGGAAGTTAAGGAGACTAAGGCAGTTATGGAAACTACTAAACCTGCAAAAGAGAAGAAGAGCACGTAATAAGCAGGGATTTATGTATGATACTGATAGTTGCTGTGTGCTGGGTGCTGTTCGGTTCCTCAATCATCTCTTAACGATGAGCCACTTATAATCATCGGGATCAATAATAGCATTAATTATCACCGGTTCGTTGATAGACAGCGCCTCAATCACAGCTCTTGTCATACTTTCATGAGAATCTGCTGTTAGTACCTTTATGCCAAGAAATGTATCGGAACCGAATAAATCGCCATGATAAAGCAGAGTCCCGTATGGCGAAATCTCCTTCCATGACTGTTTTACTTTTATAAGATTCAGCTCTCCGTCTGAAAATACAACAACAATAACAGGCAGGTTGTATCTTTTTGCTGTTATCATCTCACCGGCCATCATAAGGAAACCCCCATCGCCGGTAACACAAACAACGGTTGCTTCAGGGATATTTAATTGGGCTGCCAGTGCAGAAGGGATTCCGAATCCCATACCTGACCAGCCGTTTGTCATTATTATTCTTCCTTTTCCATGTGTCTGCCAGAATTGACCCAGGAGATGCAGATGAGAACCAACGTCTGCTGTAAGTATTACATCTTCAGGTAATTCATCCTGGAGAACCTTCAATGCAGCTGCGGGTCCGAAATGATTTGTGAAACCGTTGAATACAGAAATCATTTCATCGCGAATTCCCTTAATGACAGCCTGTTCGAATATCAACGAACCTTTATTCAGGTTTTTAAGGATGCTGAACCATTCATTGTGAGGGCCAATGTATTGTGCCAGGTCGCCTGTATATGGGAGGTCTGTTTCAATAATATTAAAGTGTATAAGAGGAACTTCCGGCATCCATGTTTCATAATTAAACTCTACCGGGTCATACCCCAGACCAATCACAAGATCTGTCTTGTCAAATATATCTTCAAGGTAGTCGCTTAGTGAATGAAAAAGTACTCCTGCATAACATGGATGGTCTTCCGGAATCATACCTTTTGCCATTGGTGTGATAACTACCGGTATCCTGTACTCATCGATGAAGCTCAAAAGCTCTTTCTGAATTTCCAGCCTTGATGATGTCAGTCCAACTGCCAGCAGAGGATGACGAGACCTCTCCAGCATAGAGATTATATTCTGAATGTCATTGTGGTAATACTTATCCTCACTGACAGCATGCTCTGATGATACAGGATCTATTTCAATAGAGGCAACATCTGAAGGAAGCCCGATATGCACCGGACCAGGGTAAGATTCCCGGCAGACTATTAAAGCTGATTCCATTACTTCAACAACGTTTCCGGCGTTTATTCTGAATGTGGCTTTTGTCAGCGGCTCGAAGAGCTTCTGGTGGTTGATATTCATCTGGCTTGTCCGCTTAATCATTTTATCATCCATTTCACTGGTGAAAACTATAACAGGAGATCTGTCGAGCAGCGCTCCTCCAACACCTGTAGCAATATTTGTAGCACCTGGTCCGAATGTGGCATGGCAAATACCCGGGATACCTGTAATCCGGGCGGTAACATCTGCCATTATACCGGCAGCCGACTCATTTGATGTCAGTATGAACTCTATCCCTGATGCCCTGAAGGCTTCAAGATATGGGATAGACGGACCACCCGGGATTCCGAATACATATCTGATCCCATGGCTAAATAGCTTATTAGCAATGTATTCTGCAATGGTCATCAATTTCATGTTGAATATCAGACAAAACTATTAAATATTTATCAAGTAATGATATTAAAATTGAATTCAAATTCTGCTACTTTTATCCGGATGTTTTGAAAAGTTAATATAGTTTTCAGTAATAATGAATATATACCAATAATACGCTGGAAAATCAATTAAATTATATGGTTGCATGTGTAACTCAAATTGCATTTTCACAAATAATAACCCGGAAATAAAAATACACATAATGAATAAGAAAATTCAGATTCTGAGCTTGATGCTCGCGACGGGATTATCTGTTGGGATATCCTGGTCTCAGATAACGGCTGAAGACTATAAGAGGGCTGATGATATGGGAAAGCTTGTTGCGGGTAAAGTATTTTATGGAAATGTTCAACCTACATGGATCGGTTTATCCGGAAGTTTCCTTTATGAAAGCAATACCCCGGGAGGCATTGAATACCTGATCGTTAATCCAAGGACCAAAACAAAGACCCGGGCATTTGATCAACGGAAATTTATTCCGGCGTTTGAAGCTGCCACCGGGAAGAAGACCCTTCCGGGTAAGTTACCAATAAGTAATATAGTCTTTTCAGAAAAGCGGGGAAGTTTTGCATTTGTGTGTGATGATTATAACTGGATATGCAACTTAAAAGATTATAAAATAGAAAAGAGGGACAAAGTTGCTGAGAGGAACAGAAACGGAGGATGGCCCTGGGGCTTCAGGGATGAGTTGGGAAATACTCCTGTTGTTTCTCCCGATAAAAAATGGACCGCTTTTATAAAGAATTTCAATATTTTTGTAAGGTCAAATGACGATAAGAAAGAGTACCAGCTAAGCTTTGACGGAGGTATTGGAGAATACTATTCATCCTATATCAAATGGTCATCAGATTCCAAAAAGCTGGTATCTTCACGTGTTAAACCTGCTGAAAAACACATTATTTACTATATTGAATCATCGCCAGCAGACCAGATCCAACCGAAGCATTATTCTTATGAATACCCGAAACCCGGAGATGCCTTGCCACAGTATTATCCCCAGCTATTTAATGTCGAATCAAAAAAACATATCAAGGTTGATGATTCGCAGATACCAAACCAGTATAACGATAATAGTACAAATTACCTGGCCTGGAGCAAGGACAATAGTTATTTTACTTTTGAATATAATAAAAGGGGGCACCAGTTATTCCAGGTAATAGAAATCGATGCTCTCACCGGTGACTATAAAGTTGTAATTAACGAGACATCATCAACGTTCATAGATTATAGCGGAAAAAAATACAGGTATGATATGGATGATACAGGTGAGATCATATGGGCTTCAGAGAGAGATGGATGGAATCATCTTTACCTGTATGATACAGGTTCAGGTACAGTAAAAAACCAGATTACCAGGGGTGACTGGGTAGTAAGAGATGTCGAATTTGTCGATCAGAAGAACAGGCAGATTGTATTCCAGGCCAGCGGGAAAGAGCCGGGAGATCCATACTTTATTAATTATTATCGCATTAACTTTGATGGCACCGGTCTTATAAAACTTTCGGATGGGGATGGTAATCATGAAGCCAGTTTCTCTCCTGATAAAAAGTATTTTGTTGATACCTGGTCGAGGGTCGATTCACCTCCCATATCTGTTTTAAGAAATGCATCAGACGGCACACAGGTTATGGCAATAGAGAAAGCAGATATTTCAAAACTTCTGGAAACAGGGATAAGATTACCGGTGCCATTTGTTACAAAAGGGAGAGACGGAACCACTGATATTTGGGGGATAATTTTCATACCAGTTAATTTTGATGCTTCAAAGAAATATCCGGTAATTGAAAATATATATGCAGGACCTCACAAAAATGAAGTTCCAAAAAGCTTCAGTGCTTTCTATGGTGAGAAGCAACAACTCACCGAACTTGGATTCATAGTAGTTCAGATAGATGGAATGGGTACCTCCAACCGTTCGAAAGCTTTTCATGATGTATGCTGGAAGAATATAAAAGATGCAGGCTTTCCTGACAGAATATTATGGATGCAGGCAGCAGCGAAAAAATATCCTTATATGGATCTGGACAGAGTTGGAATTTATGGTGGTTCAGCAGGAGGACAAAATGCAGCTGCAGCCCTGTTATTTCATCCCGAATTCTATAAAGTCGCCGTTGCGGCATGTGGATGCCATGATAACCGGATGGATAAAATATGGTGGAATGAACAGTGGATGGGATGGCCGGTTGGGGAGGAATATGCTCAATCGTCAAATATTGAAAACGCATGGAGGTTAAAAGGAAGGCTGCTCCTGATAAACGGTGAGATGGACAGTAATGTTGATCCTGCCTCTACTGAGCAGCTGGTCAATGCATTAATTAAAGCCAATAAGGACTTTGAATATCTGTTTGTGCCAGGAGCAGGGCATATCAGCAATGGTGGAATATATGGTACAAGGAAACGTCGTGATTTCTTTGTCAGGTATCTGTTGGGAGTCGATCCACCCGAATGGAATATAGTAGAAAACTGATTTTTTTTCTGATATTTGCAGGCAAAATATTTTTCATTGTACAGTAAGGGAAACACTATTTTCTGGGCAATAATTGCCTGTCTGTTGTGGTCAACAGCCTATGCAAGCATTAAGATCGGGTTACAATTTGATACACCTTTCCATTTCGCGGGAGTAAGGTTCATTATTGCCGGTCTGATGGTAATACCATTTACGGTCAGGCCTGCAGCATATATCAGAATGATAAGGGATCACTGGAGAGTATTTGTCTGGGTAACCTTCCTTCAGACCGTGATGAATTACCTCTTGTTTTATCAGGGACTCAACCTGGTACCGGGGGCTCTGGGAGCAGTTATTGTAGGTTCACAACCACTGGTTACAGCCGTGGTTGCCTCAATAATGCAAAAAGACGACCGGCTTTCCAGAAAAAAAATTATCACTATAATATTCGGGATATCGGGTGTCGTTCTTATCAGTGCCGGAAGGCAGGCTTTTGAGCTTGGCACTCTTATCGAATTACTTGGAGTATTTTTGATACTTATTGCAAATATTGCAACAGCAACAAGTAATGTAATTGTATCCCTCAGGAGCAATGGCGTGAATCCATTGGTACTCAGTTCAGCTTCATTGTTTGCCGGTGGGTTATTGATTTTTCTGTTGTCAATACCTGTGGAAGGTTCTCGCGGACCATTCCCTCTGGAATACTGGCTGATCCTGTTCTGGCTAAGTTTTATGGCAGCATTTGCATTTTCATTATGGTTCAGATTACTTCAACGACCCGGAGTGAAAGTATCCGAATTAAACCTTTGGAAATTTCTAATTCCTGTAGTTGGTGCAATTCTGAGCTGGCTCCTTGTTCCTGGAGAAAATCCGGAATGGCTTACTGTAACCGGAATGATAATAATTACAATGTCCCTTGTGATGTTTTACAGAAGTACCGGAGATTTGAAGCAAGTCAGAAGTTAAAGTATCAGAAATGAAAAAAAGGTTCACGGCATTTTTATATTTCGCAATATTCTGGTTGGTGTTTTTTGTATTCGCCAGGTTGTTTTTTATTCTTTATCAATATCATGATTCTTTCCAATACGGTTTTGGTGAGCTCTTAGCGACATTCTGGAACGGCTCAAAACTCGATATCTCAACAACCGGATACTTTCTTCTTACACCTGTACTATTTGCTATCCCCGGCCTCTATTTCAACGGTAACTGGTACAGGTACTTTATCAGGTGGTATTCATATTTCCTGATTGTTTTATCATCTGTCATTCTTATATCTGATGCAAATCTCTATTCCTACTGGGGATTCAGGATGGATTACACACCGATGTTATATATAAAAACCCCTGGAGAGGCCATGGCTTCAGTGAGTACTATGAAGGCCATCATGTTTTTTATTTCGATCATCTTATTATCATCCTTCTTCATCTATATTTATAAAAAGTTCATTGATAAGTTTTTCGGTGGATTTAAGCGAGTCCGTTACATTATTCCGGGTATTTTATCATTAATGATTTTCTGGGGGGCACTTATCATACCAATCAGGGGAGGTTTTGGAGTAGCTCCTATTAATGCAGGTTCAGTTTATTTCAGTAATAAGATGTTCCTTAATCATACTGCAATAAATGCCATCTGGAACGTGGGCACATCTGCTTTCACGCATAAACCTGTTAAGAATCCCTATGAATTTGGTGATCTTGCTGCTGCCAAAAACCTTGTCGACAATATTACACTTAAGCGGGGCGTTCCTGAAAAGGTACTCAAATCTTCAAAACCCAATATTCTGTTTATAGTGCTTGAAAGTTTCAGCAGTTATCTCATCGGTCCGCTTGGTGGTGATTCCCTGGTTACACCAAATTTTAACAGGTATGTAAAAGAGGGAATCCTTTTTTCAGATTTTTATGCCTCCGGAACACGGACTGACAAGGCAATGCCTGCAATCCTTAATGGCTACCCTGCTCAACCGGCACAATCGATCATCAAAGAACCAAAAAAGAGCCAGTCATTACCAAGCCTCGTAAAGATACTCATCCAACAGGGATACCACAGCTCGTTCTGGTATGGAGGTGAGATAAATTTCGCAAATTTTAACTCTTTTGTCATTGGATCTGGATTCATCACTATTATTACCAGGGATAATTTTGACCCTGACAATTACAACTCCAAATGGGGCGTACATGATCATGTCCTTTTCAATACCCTGAAAGACTCCATGGAAATGGTAAAAGAGCCTTTCCTCAGTGTGGTTCTTACTTTGTCGAGCCATGAACCATTTGATGTTCCTATGGATCCGGTTTTCCCGGGAAGAGATAATATGACAAAATATAAAAACTCTGTATACTACGCTGATGAGGCTCTTGGATCTTTCCTCGACTGGGCAAAAGAGACAGACTGGTGGTCAAATACTCTCGTTATTCTGGTAGCTGATCATTGCTGCAGGGTCTCATCAGATATGATCATATATTCTCAGAACCTTTTCAGGATACCGATGCTATGGATAGGCGGGGCATTAGCAACAAAAGGCATTATGGTTGAGAAGCTTGGAAGCCAGGTCGATATCCCTGTAACCCTGTTGGATCAGCTTGACCTTACCGGAGATTTCCCGTTTGCGAAAGATCTTCTTTCAAAGGAATCCAGCTCCTTTGCATTCTATACCTACAATGAAGGTTTCGGATTTATCACGGATAGCTCAGCATATATCTATGATCATAAACTAAAGAACCATGTGGTGGATGAAGGCATTGATACTGTTTTAACTGAGAAGACCGGAAAGGCCTACCTGCAGGTTCTTTTTGATGATTATTTAAAGAGATAATTATATCTTCTTTGAGTATTAGAGAAAAATGAAATTGGTCGTGAAACCAAAAATTCCCATTCCAAGGACTGTGATTATGCTTGGAATCGTAAGCCTCTTTACAGATGCTGCGTCGGAAATGATTTATCCTCTGGTACCTATATATATTGCTGCTCTTGGTTCAGGGGCTGTAATCCTTGGTATTATTGAAGGAGTTGCAGAGACTACTGCTGCAATGCTTAAACTGATAAGCGGAATAATTTCAGATAAGATCGGGAAGAGAAAGATCCTTGTACTGACAGGTTATACAATATCATCCCTTGTCCGTCCATTGACAGGTATCGTTACTTCGGCATGGGAGATTATAGTAATCAGGATGTTTGACCGGGTAGGGAAGGGTATAAGAACTGCTCCCAGGGATGCTTTAATAGCCTCTTCCGTCGATGAAAGGATAAGAGGAAGATCTTTCGGTTTTCACCGTGCAATGGATCATACCGGCGCAGTAATAGGACCTGTATTAGCAATAATGGTCCTTCTTATTTTATTTATTGGCTTTGGGATGAAAGATTCTCTCCTGGCATTAAGGTGGACCTTTATGTTGGCTATAATTCCAGGGATCCTTGCTGTTTTGACGATTGTAATGTTTGTAAGGGAGGCTGCTCCCGTATCAGGAGAGACAAAATCATTGAACCTTTCTCTTAAAAGCCTTGACAGGAACTTCAGAAATTACCTTTTAGTAATAATACTTTTCACGCTTGGCAACTCATCTGATGCCTTCCTTTTGTTCAGGGTTCAGGAATCTATCCATAAAAGCGGATCGGTAGTAAACCTGGTTAACAGTATCACTCCACTTCATACTCTGGTATCAAATTTCGGAGATGAAGAGTCTCAGGCGAGGGTTATCAATATCCTTTTTCTGCCTCTTGTCTGGGCATTTTTTCACATAATTAAAGTTATCTTCTCAACACCTCTTGGTACTCTTTCTGACAGAATAGGGAGGAAAATTGTGATCAATATCGGGTGGGCGATATATGCATTTGTCTATGTCTCATTCGCTCTGCTGGTATTTTTGTCTGCAGAATATCAGGTTATTGCAACCTTTGTCCTTTTCGCTGTTTATGCTCTTTTTTATGCTTTTACTGAAGGTGCCGAAAAGGCTTTTGTAGCTGACCTTGTAAATGATGAAAAGAGGGGAACCGCATTTGGCCTCTTCAATTTTTCCATTGGACTTGGTGCATTGCCTGCGAGTATTATTTTCGGATTTCTCTACAGCTATTTTGATAAGATTCTGCCGGGTTTTGGCGGAACAATAGCCTTTGGGTTTGGCGGAACAATTGCCATTATTTCTATGATCCTGCTGAATCTGAAGGTAAAAGAGCCATCGAAAAGAGTTGTCTAGTTTGTTGATTTCTCTGTGCTCCTCTGTGAGAGACACGGAGGGGAGAGTACTACCTGCTGTATTTCTTCTTATCCTTTTTACCCCTTTTATTATCTTTTTTGTAATCTCTTTTAAAGCTTTCGCCCCTGTCATCTCTTCGCTTCTCCGGTCTTCTGTCTTTCCATTTAGCCGGCCTTTGATCCGGGTTATTATCTCCTTGTCTCTGTTTGTCAGTTTTTTCCTGCGCAATCTCAACTGCAACTCTTCTCCCCATGAAGTTTGCATCATTCAGGGCTCTTATGAGGTCATCGGAATAACCCGGATCTACCTCAAAAAAGGAGAATGACTTTAAAAGATCAATCTTCCCGATAGGTACCTTTTTACCTTTAGTGTTCTGGTTGACCAGCTCAATCAATTGCTCGGGGTAAAAACCATCGGATTTTCCCAGATTGATGAAAAGCCTGGTATAATTACCCGGATATTGTTCGCGGGAATCTCTTCTTCCATATCGACCTGAGCTGTTGTCTTTCTCATGAACCGGAGCGATGAGGTCTTCGCCGTGGCGATAATCATCCAGGAACCTGTCAAATTCCAGTGATACAACTCTTTTAATGATTGCCTCCCTGTCGAGTCCTGCAAGTTTCTCCTCTATCTCAGGCAGGAATTTTTCTATTTCCCTGTGGTTGGTCACAACATTCTCAAGTTTTTTGACCCAATTGAACAGTTGTTTTCCACATATCTCGGTTCCTGTTGGAATTGTCAAGGCTTTGAAAGGTTTCTTTACCTTTCTTTCAATCTGCTGGAGAATATATCTTTCACGAAGGTGAACCAGAGAGATTGAAATACCTGTTTTCCCCGCTCTTCCTGTTCGTCCGCTTCTGTGTGTATATACTTCAGTATCATCAGGCAGACTGAAGTTAATAATATGGGTGAGGTCATCCACATCCAGTCCGCGGGCTGCGACATCTGTTGCGACAAGCAGCTGCAGGTTTCTAATTCTGAACTTCTGCATCACTGCATCACGCTGAGCCTGAGAAAGGTCGCCATGAAGCGCATCAGCATTATACCCGTCATTTATCAGTTTTGAAGCTATCTCCTGTGTCTCTTTTCGTGTGCGACAAAAGACAATACCATAAATATCCGGTTCAAAGTCTGCAATACGTTTAAGAACTTTGTACTTATCTTTTGCATGTACCAGGTAATAAGCATGACTGACATTTTCTGCCGAGGAGTTTTTTGTACCGATTGTTACCTCTATTGGGTCATGCATATATTTTCTCGCAATTGATGAGATCTCTGATGACATAGTTGCTGAAAAAAGAAGAGTTCTTCTTCCTTCCGGTACCTCTTCGAGTATCTCATTAATACTGTCAAGGAAACCCATGTTAAGCATTTCGTCAGCCTCATCAAGTATTATAGTATTTACTGAGGAGAGTTTTGCCGCTCTTCTTCCTATAAGGTCGATCAGCCTGCCGGGTGTTGCTACAATGATATGTACGCCCTTCTTCAAACCTCTTATCTGGTTGTCAATACTTGCACCTCCATACACTGCAAGGATCCTAAGGTTACCGGTAAATTTAGCGTAGTCAGAAAGGTCTCCCGTTATCTGCATACATAGTTCACGAGTAGGACAGAGAATTAGCGCCTGGGTACTATTTATTTCAGTGTCTGTTGCCTGAACCAGCGGAAGTCCGAATGCTGCTGTTTTACCTGTCCCTGTCTGAGCCAGTGCTATTATATCCCTGTCATCTTCGAGCATGAGTGGAATAACTTTCTCCTGTACAGGCATAGGTTGGTCAAATCCAAGTTCCTGAATCGCTTTCAGGATACCGGGAGTAAATCCCATTTCTTCAAAATTTGTCATTAATTTGTTTTATGATATTGTTCCAAAAGCGATGGATTTTCTTGGTCCCGGTCGAAATGAACTCATAAGCAGACCGGGTAAAATGGCTAACAGCGCCTTCTGGAAATCTTTTTGTTAATAAGGCCGCAAAGGTAGTCAAAATATTCTTATAATTCTCGAACTTTATACTATTAAATAACAAGTAATTACGTAAATTTGTAATTATGGATCCAAGACCGGTTAAAATATATGCAACAGATAATGTACCACGTCTGAGGTATATAGCAGAAATAATCCTTGGAGATATCCTTGGATTATCGTGGGAGATTATAACTGATAAAAGAAAACTGGGCAAGTATAACATAATTAACTATTCAGGTGAAGATATATCCGGTTCTTTTAAGATTTGCCCTGATACTCTACTATTCGAAAGAGGAATAAATCCAAGAGAAATAAATGTTGGTGACTGGGAAGGACTCCCTGTGATTTTTACTGCCCCTTCCAATTCAGATACACCCTTTGATATTTTTGCTGCCTCGTTTTTTCTGGTGACCAGGTATGAGGAATATCTTGATTTCCAGCCAGATGAATATGGCAGATTCAAAGCTTCTTCATCCATCGCTTATCAAAATGGATTTCTTGATCGCCCTGTTATAGAGTTGTGGGCAAAAGAGTTTGCACGTTCTTTACTGAAAAAATTCCATAATCTTGCCTTTAAACGAAATGAGTTTAATTCACTTTTAACAATTGATGCTGATCAGCCTTTTGCATATCTGGGTAAAAGCCTGATAAGATCAATAGGAGGGTTATTCCGGGATATTAAAAAAAATCCCTCAACGGCTAACGAACGATACAGGATAGTGGCAAAAGGTGATAAAGATCCCTATGAGGTATTTGATTATATGATCGAGAAAATAGAACAGGAAGATGCTGATGCAAGATTCTTTTTTCCTGTGGGGGATAGATCTGAATATGATAAAAATCCTTCATGGAGAAACGATGACTACAGGAGACTGATTCATAGAATTGATAATAAATTCATTACTGGTCTTCATCCTTCATATTTTGCTGCTGCGAACTCTGCCATGATTATGGGTGAATCGGGTCGTCTGAAGACTATCCTGAAGAGAGAGGTTAAAATCAGCAGGTTTCATTACATCAGATTATTCTTTCCACAATGCTACAGGGATATTTATTCAACAGGAATTGTAGAAGACTATTCAATGGGTTATCCTGAGGAGCCGGGTTTCAGGGCAGGAATTGCCCGTCCATTCTATTTTTACGATGTTCTTCAGGATCAGCAGACCAACCTGAAGATCATTCCTTTCCAGGTGATGGATGCAACTCTTTATGATTATAAGAAGCTTGATCCTTCTGCTTCGAAGGAGGTCATTCTAAGGTTAATAAATGAAACCAAAAGAGTAGGAGGCCTCTTTGTGAGTATCTGGCATAACACATCCTTGCTTGATAATCCTGAATGGCATGGTTGGAGAACTGTGTTTGAATTCATGCTCAAAAACCAGGCCCCATGATAGTCTATCATAAGAATAATGAGATTGACAGGGAACAATGGGATAATTGTGTTAAAAACTCGCCTGGTGTTAAACCGTATGGATATTCATGGTATCTCGATCTGGTGGCACCCGGTTGGGAAGCTCTGGTAGATGATGATTATGATTCTGTCTTTCCGATTCCCTGTTCCAGACGTTTCGGAATTGATTATGTTGCGACCCCTATTTTCATACAACAACTTGGAGCTTTTTCTCCTGATAAGCCCGCATCTGGTTCATTAATTGAATTCCTTGATTACATGCCTGATATTTACAGGTTGGTAGATTTATCTGTCGGACAGGAGATATCAATTAACGGATATAAGGTTACAGAAAAGGCCAATTTTGAACTGGATCTGTCTGATGAATACGACCTGATATGGGAACGATTTTCTAACCATTGCAGGAGGAATATTGAAGCTGCAGCAAAAAAGAGACCTGAGCTGGTGTCTGATGTTAAACCGGATGAGATCGTAGATCTTTTCATCAGGAACAGGGGTAAAGAGATCCCTGGAATTAAACCGCGTGATTATCAACGGCTGAAAAATCTAATGAACTTCTGTCTTAAGAATAAAAAGGGAAGGATAATTGGTGTGAGAGCTACAAAGAAAAGGCTGATTTACGGAATATTTATTGTTGAAACACCAGGAAATAAAACACTCCTTTTCGTGGTTAACACACCTCAGAGCAGGGAAAGACGTATTGGATATTTCATCGTCAATGAAATAATAAAAAGCAACGCATCAACCAGTACCATAATTGATTTTGCAGGTTCATCGATACCTTCAGTTGCTTCATTTATGGAGTCTTTTGGAAGCGTCAATGTACCCTATTACAGGATTTATCGCAACAGGCTTTTCTGGCCTGTCAGAATGATGAAATAATAAATATATTCATTAAAATGTTACTAATAATGTAAATATATACTATATTTGTATTATTATTACTAATAAGTAACATTTCTTATGACATTAGACTCTGACAGCCCAAAGTGCAGGCAACTTATTGAAACCGGCAGGAGGCTTTTCTGGAAATATGGTTTCAGAAGGGTCTCTGTTGATGAAATTTGTAAGGGGGCCAATGTCAGCAAAATGACATTTTACAGATGTTTTGAGAACAAAACAGAGCTGGCAAAGACAATTTTTGACGATGTTGTCAGAGCTTCGATTGAAAAATTCAATGAGATTGTGAAAGCTGATATCTCACCTTCTGAAAAATTTCAACAGATAATCACCATGAAAATGGAAGGCACCAACGAAATAAGCCGTGATTTCCTGATGGATTTCTACAGCAGTACAGAGGTGGGATTGAAAGAATACATTGAGAAAGCTACAAGGGACTCATGGATTGAGGTTGTTGCCGGCTTTAGGTATGGCCAGGAAAAAGGCTGGATCCGGAAAGATTTCAATCCGGAATTTCTATTCTATATTTCTCAGAAACTGATTCCGATGTGTACAGATGAAAACCTGCTTAAGCTCTATGATAAGCCTCAGGATCTTATTATGGAATTTGCCAATTTCTTCACTTACGGGATCACACCACATGAATAAAGACTGATGTACCGGATTTTATTTATATTATTCTTTCTATATGTTTTTGTTCCCATTATAAGAGCACAGGACAGTCTGCGATTCAGCGGGCAGGTATCATCCTGGTTAAACATCAACAAGGGAAATGAGATGCCTTTATGGGTTGGCGCCCGGTATATCCCTCAGCTTAACTATACTATTCCTTCCAAAAAGAAGGGTCAGTTTGACTCAGAAGCTTCTGCTAATATCTTTGGCAGTGCCGGTCTGCACCCTTTTGACACCATATCTGTATCAGGTAAGATTAAACCTTACCGGGCCTGGATACGCTATTCATCAGATCAGCTCGAACTCAGAGTGGGGTTGCAGAAACTTAATTTTGGGTCTGCTGCCATGCTCAGGCCTCTGATGTGGTTTGATCAGCTTGACCCCCGTGATCCGTTACAGCTGACCGACGGGGTGTGGGGGCTGCTTGCGAGATACTACTTCCTGAATAACTCCAATATATGGTTATGGGGCCTTTATGGTAATAATGAGATAAGAGGCTGGGAGACTATCCCGGTAAACAACAAAATTCCTGAGTTCGGAGGCAGGGTACAAATGCCTGTTCCGAAGGGTGAGATCGCATTTACATATCATCACCGTGTTGCGGATAGCAGGAATTTGAATGGAATAATAGAGTCTTTTGACAGGATCCCAGAGAATAAACTCGGATTTGACGCCAAATGGAATCTGTTAACAGGTATATGGGTGGAGGGCTCTTTCACAAATAAGGGAAAATATATTGGTCCTTTAACAAATCAGCTTGTTCTGAATGCGGGTATTGATTACACATTCGGTTTAGGCAGTGGACTTTATGTAGCTTATGAACAGCTTTTGGCGTCATATGATGAAAAGGCCTTCAGCTTCACAAATACACTCTCATTTTCATTGATTACAGTCAGTTACCCGGTCGGATTATTTGATAAACTTAGTGCAATAGTCTATTATGACTGGACTGGTAACAATATGTACAATTTTTTGAACTGGCAGAAACAGTATGATAATATTATGTTTTATTTAATGGCTTACTGGAACCCGGAGCAATTTAAACTGCCTGCACAGACCGGGTCACAGAATCTTTTTGCAGGCAGGGGCATTCAGTTTATGTTTGTATTCAACCATTAATTATATCAACATGGAAGATTCTTTTGTTATTAAAATTGAAAAACTCGTCAAAAAATTTCCAATGGGTAAAGGTGAATTTACTGCTCTTAATGGTATTGACCTTACACTTTCGAGAGGTGAGTTTGCCGGACTGATTGGACCAAGTGGATCAGGGAAAACCACTCTTCTTAACATTGTGGGGTCGCTTGATACACCATCGTCAGGTGAGGTGGTGGTACTGGAGAAATCAATAGGTTCACTTTCCGCTAAAGGTGCAGCTAAGCTTCGTAAAGAAAACCTGGGATTTATCTTTCAGAGTTATAACCTGCTTGCTGTCCATACTGTTTATGAAAATGTGGAATTTCCACTTCTGCTGTTAAAAATGAATGCATCTGAAAGGAGGAAAATGGTGATGGATGCCCTGGAATGGGTGGACCTGACAGATAAAATAAAATCAAAACCACCCCAGCTTTCAGGCGGGGAATGTCAGAGAGTGGCAATTGCACGAGCGATGGTAAAAAGACCTTCACTGGTTCTCGCAGATGAGCCGACTGCCAACCTCGACGCTGACAACTCACATAATATTCTCAGAACCATGGAACAATTGAACAGGGATCTTAATACTACTTTCCTGTTTGCCACACATGATGATAAAGTAATAAGTTACCTGCGAAGGAAGATATTTCTCATTGATGGCAGGCTTGATCACGAGGAGAAAATAGCAAATTAATACACAAGAAAATGAAACTGGCAATAAAACTGGCATACCGGAATCTGATTGGAGCCGGATTGCGAACGTGGCTAAATGTTATCGTCCTCTCATTTTCATTTGTTATTATAATCTGGATGAAGGGCATAATGACCGGCTGGGATCACCAGGCCAAAACAGATATGACCAACTGGGAGATAGGAGGAGGGCAATACTGGCAGGCAAATTATGATCCGTACGATCCTTTTACCTACAATGAGAGTCATGATACTATCCCCTCAATATTCAAGGGGAAGGTTCAGAATGGCAATATGGAACCTATTCTTATTGCCCAGGGTTCAATTTATCCCCAGGGAAGGATTCAACCCGTTAAGATTAAGGGGATTAACCCAGGACAAAAAATATTTATGCTTCCTGCCGATAGACTTGATACCGTCATTACTGATGCCATTCCCTCGATGATCGGTTCGATGATGGCAAATAATCTGAAAGTAAAGATCGGTGACAGGGTTACAGTACAATGGCGTGATGCTAACGGCACTTTTGATGCCTCAGACATCTGCATTATTGAAATATTTACATGTAATGTCCCCTCGGTTGACCAGGGACAGATCTATATTCCTCTCAGCAAACTGCAATCGATGCTTAACCTTCCGGGTGAGGCAACAATTCTGACATATAAAGTTGGTGAGGTACCTGAGGCAATGGTGCCCGGATGGAATCACGAAACCAAAGCAGAACTTACCGCTTCTGTTGATAAATTAATAAAAATGAAATCATCAGGGCAATCCATACTCTATTTCATCCTACTTCTTCTGGCTATGCTTGCAATTTTTGATACACAGGTGCTTTCAATATTCAGAAGGCAGAAAGAGATAGGTACCTATGTAGCCCTCGGTTATACGAGACAACAGGTTGTTGGACTTTTTACCGTTGAAGGCACGATGCATGCTGTCCTTTCTGCGCTATTCTCGGCAGCTTATGGATTACCATTTCTTGCGTGGCAGGCAAAAGTAGGGTGGACGATCCCGATTGATGCAAGTCAATTTGGTATGGCTATGGCACAGACACTTTATCCGGTTTACAGTGTTGGTCTGGTGGCCATTACTGTTCTTATTGTTATGACAGTTACTGCTGTTGTGAGCTACTGGCCATCACGGCGAATAGCGAAAATGAATCCAACTGAAGCATTAAGGGGGAAAATACAATGATAAAATTTCTATTAAAAGGACTTATCAGGGATAAAAGCAGGAGCAGAATGCCTGTGATAGTTGTCTCGATCGGTGTAATGCTTACCGTGCTGATGCATGCCTATATTTCCGGATTTATGGGCGATACAATTGAAGTGAATGCAAGATTCTTCACCGGACATCTTAAGGTAATGACCCAGGCATATGCAACCGACATGGACCAGATACCCAACGATCTTGCACTTGTTGAGGTTGATACATTGCGGGAAAAGTTGTCTGACATGTTCCCTGATCTTGACTGGTCGCCCCGGATACACTTTGGCGGGCTGATTGATGCCCCTGATGAGAATGGTGAGACCAGATCGCAGGGACCCGCAATTGGATTGGGTGTTGATCTGTTATCAACCGGTTCTTCTGAACTTAACCGGCTTAACCTGCAGAAAGCTCTTGTTCGGGGTAAATTACCACAGGCCAGCCATGAAGCAATTCTAAGTGACAATTTTTCACTGAAATTGGATGTAAATCCGGGTGACATAGTTACACTTATAGGGTCCACAATGGACGGGAGCATGACTTTCTACAATTTTATTGTTTCAGGTACTGTCTCTCTCGGACATGAGGCTCTCGACAGGGGTATGATCATAGCAGATATAGGCGATGTAAGGATAGCTCTGAACATGGAAAATGCTGCTGGCGAAATAGTGGGTTTTTTCAAAGGAGGCTTTTATGACGATGACATTGCACTTGAAGATGCTGAAATGTTTAGTTCTTCCTTTGGTGACAGACCGGGCGATTTTACACCTGTAATGAAGAGTCTTAGTCAGCAGGGAGAAATGGGCACATATGTTAAAATGGTAGATGTCTGGTCAGCTTATATCTCGCTTATATTCATTTTTGCAATGTCGCTTGTCTTATGGAATGCAGGACTTCTTGGAGGCCTGCGCAGATATGGTGAGGTTGGAATTCGCCTGGCAATGGGTGAGGAGAAGGGTCATGTTTACCGAACCATGATTTATGAATCAGTTATGATAGGAATTGCCGGTTCGGTTCTTGGTACGGCATTTGGTCTGTTTTTTGCATGGCTTATTCAGAAGTATGGTATTGATATATCAGGTATGATGCAGGGGTCCTCCGTAATGATGCCATCAGTTATCAAGGCGAAGATATCACGGGTAGATTTCTACCTGGGATTTATTCCAGGGGTAATATCGACGGTCATCGGTACAATGCTTTCAGGAATAGGTATTTATAAAAGACAAACGGCAAGATTATTTAAAGAACTCGAAGCTTAAAATGAGAAATTATGAGAAAGACAATAATACTTGTTTCAACAATATTACTGTTCAGCAATTTTGCTAATCAGGACGCAGAGGAGATACTTAACAGGATTGAAAAAAATATGTCATCCGACAACCGTATTTTCGAATCATCAATGACCATACATGGTGTACGCTCAAGCAGGACTATCACATCACGGACCTACGCCGTTGGTGATAAGAAATCATTCACTGAGTATTTGTCGCCTGTGCGCGAACAGGGCACCAAAATGCTTAAACTCGAAAATCAATTATGGATATATTCTCCCGGCACTGACCGGACAATTCAGATATCAGGTCATATGCTCAGGCAGTCAGTAATGGGATCGGATCTTTCATACGAAGATATGATGGATGACAGAAAGGTTTCAGAAATTTATTCAGCAACCGTAATTGGAGATGAGGTAATTGAAGGCAGGAATACCTGGATACTCGAACTGATTGCAAAGGTTCCCGATGTGGCATACTATAAAAGGAAAATGTGGGTCGATACGGAACGCTATGTTCCGTTGCGGGAGGAACTCTACGCAAAGAGTGGTCAGTTGTTAAAAAGAACTACCCTTTCTGATGTTAAACAGATAGACGGAAGATGGTTCCCGACAAAAATAGTATATAAGGATGTTTTAAAACAGGGTGATGGCACAGAATTCAATATGACCTCAGTGAAATTTAATCAGAAACTCCCGGAATATATCTTTACAAAAGCAGCTTTGAAACAGTAATTTCGGATTTCGCCCGCCCGAACGACTTTTCAGTCGGGCGGGGATTTCGGATTTAATTCTTAGCCGTAACGCCGTTATGCCTTAACACCTTAATACTGTCACATAAGCAGTTCCATCTCTTCATCATCTCTGACCTCGACAAGCTTGCCATCTTCGCACTTAAATGTTTTTGCCGAGAATTTCTTCAGAATTGTATAATTATGCGTTGCCATCACCACTGCACGTCCCGTTTTACTGATATCTATCAGCAGCCTGATAATACCTTCTGACGTTTCAGGATCAAGATTACCGGTGGGTTCATCGGCAATAATAATTTCCGGATCATTCAGTAAGGCTCTCCCGATTACAACACGTTGCTGTTCTCCCCCTGACAGTTGATGTGGCATTTTATAACCTTTTCTGTCAAGACCCACTTTCTCAAGGACGTCACCGATACGTATATCAATCTCTTTCTTGTTTTTCCATCCCGTTGCTTTTAAAACAAATTCAAGGTTTTCATTAACTGGCCTGTCTGTGAGTAACTGAAAATCCTGAAAAACGATTCCGATCTTTCGGCGCAGATAGGGGACCTCCCTCCGTTTAAGTTTTGAGAGGTTATAACCGGCAATAATACCGATACCTTCCTTCAGAGGAATTTGGGCATTCAGAGTTTTTATAAGACTTGATTTTCCACTGCCTACTCTTCCGACAAGATAGATGAATTCACCCTTCCTGACAGTTAGGTTTACATTTGTCAACACAAGATGATCTTGCTGCCAGATTGTACAGTCAGTAAGTTCAATTATTACATCCAATGGAAGATTTTCCTGCATAATTCCTTTTATTGAATAACCATAATCAAAAACATACTTTTGTTGATTTTCTTCGTTTGCCCCTGACCCTAAAGGGTGCGAAGAAAATCAATTACTCCCTTTAGGGATGGGGCAAATAATTGATTTTCAAGCACCTTTTACTATTTTTGATAAAAAGCCAATATTCTTCTTCCATCTTTTAATTCACAAAATAAAGAAAGAATTGATAATTAACATTTATATGTTGATAAAATCAGTAATAAAGGCCGGAAGAGAGCGTTTAATAGTTGTAATTTTACTTTTGAACAGAAAAGAGGACATTTGCTATATGTGACTTACAATTAAAGCGTTATGGGTCTGTCTCATTTAATGATCCGGGAAGACAATAAATTGTACCGGTTAGATGAGTCCAAAAAAAATAAGTTATGAACAAAAATAGATTAATAACAATATTTAGTTTGCTGTGGGTTTTTGTAATTCAGGTCTCATCGCAGGTTCCCTTTTCCGGCCCTGAGATAGGTTCTGAATTCAGGAGGGGGATGGAATTATTCAATAAAGAGAAATATCCTGCAGCCATACGCCTTTTCGATTCATTTATTAAAAGTGATGATAAATCGGGTTCCATATTAATTGCAGAAGCGGAATATTATAGTGCAATAGCTGCATTGAAACTTTTTAATCCAGATGCCGAATGCAGGATGCTTGCCTACATTTCAACACATCCCGAGAGTACAAGAATAAATGAAGCCAGGCTGGAATTAGGCGACTATTTCTACCAGAATAAAAATTACAGGAAGGCTGTAACCTATTATGAATCGGTGAACCGACAGAATCTGGAGCAGGATCAGCTGGCGGTGTATTTTTTCCGGCTTGGATATTCACATTACATCAGGGGTGATAAAAGCAGGGCACTGCTTATGTTTTCTGAGATAAAAGACATTGATACAGAGTATACTCCGCCTGCTATTTACTATTTCTCCCAGATAGCTTATGAGCAGGAGATGTACCAGACTGCCATGGATGGCTTCATGCGTCTGAAAGATGATGAAACATTTGGAGCTATAGTTCCATTCTATATAGTGCAGATTCTATATCTGCAAAAAGATTATGACGGCATTCTTTCAATGGCACCTGATCTTATTAGTTCGGCAAGCAAGGAGAGGGTCGTTGAGCTTTACAGGTTTATAGGAGATGCCTGGTATAATAAGGAGAATTACAAAGAGGCATTACCCTACCTTGAGAAATATTCAACAGGTGCAAAAGCCAGTGCCAGGGAAGACAAATATCAGCTTGGCTATTGCTATTACAAAACCGGAGAGATAGATAAAGCAATAAGTATTTTCCTGAAGATAAGTTCAGGAAATGATCTTCTCAGTCAGAATATCTGGAATCTTCTTGGAGATTGTTACCTGAAGAAAGGCGACAAGAAAAGGGCTCAGTTCGGTTTTGGGGAAGCTTCAAAACTTAACTTCGATAAAAAAATAAAGGAGGAGGCTCTGTTCAACTATGCAAAACTGACTTATGAGACATCATATTCTCCTTTCGGAGAGACACTGGCGGCATTTCAGGAATATATTGACCTCTATCCGGGATCAGAAAGAATACAGGAGGCATATGATTACCTTGTAGGTACATTTACACAACTAAAAAACTACAAAGCTGCGCTATCTGCTCTCGATAAAATACCTAACAAGGATAAAAAACTGGAGGAGGCATACCAGAGAGTATCCTTTTTCAGGGGATTGGAACTATTTAAAAACCTTGAGTTTGAGGCCTCGATCGATATGTTTGACAAATCACTTAAGTATGGTCAGTATAACAGACCCCTCAGGAGCAGAGCCATATACTGGAGAGGAGAAGCATGGTACCGCTTAGCTCATTATGATAAGGCAAAAGAAGACTATGAGATGTTCATGGGAATACCAGGTTCAATGCTCCTGGGTGAATATAACCTTGTAAGATATAACCTGGGGTACACTATGTTCAATCTGAAGGATTATCAGAGTGCTCTTTCCCATTTAAAAACTTTCGAATCGGGCGTGACCAGTGTCAGGCCTGAAGTAGTTGCCGATGTGAAGAACAGAATTGCTGACTGCTATTATATCTCAACCAATTATCCTCTTGCAGTAAGCTATTATGATAAAGTAATAGAATATGGAAAGCTGGATGCTGATTATGCAATGTATCAGAAGAGCTTTGCACTGGGACTTATGAATGATGGAAAAGGCAAGGTTGAAATACTTACATCGCTGACTGATAAATACCCGACTTCAGCATATCTCCCAAATGCGATATATGAGAGGGGCAGGGCTTATCTGGTGCTTGAAGATTTTAGTAAAGGTGAGGCGGATTTTAACACTATCATCGCAACATATCCCTCCAGTCCGTTAGTTCCATCTGCAATGGTTCAGTTAGGGCTGCTCTACTATAATCTTGGAGAAAATGAAAAAGCAATTGCACAATACAAAAAGGTTATAGAAAACTTTAAATCGACCGATGAAGCCAGGTCAGCGCTGACAGGTCTGCGAAACACCTTTATTGATATGAACAATGTTGAAGCCTATTTTGCTTATATAAAAACGCTTGATGGCTATGGAGATGTAAATATGGCTGAAAAAGATTCTCTCCTTTATGTATCGGGTGAAAACCTTTATATTACCGGTAAATATGACAGAGCTGCTGAAGTGTTTAAGAGTTATCTGAATGAATTTCAGAATGGCAGTTTCAGACAAAATGCGCAATATTATCTTGCTGAGAGCCTGAATGAAACTAACAGGACCGATGAAGCGTTGAAAGTTTATATTGAGCTTGCCAACGAACCAAACAGTCAGTTTCTGGAACAATCGCTACTGGCAGCTTCCGAAATGCTGTTTGATAAAGAAGATTATGATGAGTCGCTTTTATATTATGAGAGACTTGAGAAAGCAGCCATTAATTCGGGGAATAAAGTTATTGCTCTGAAAGGGCAGCTAAGATCGGCCTACCAGGCAGGTGATGCTCAGAAGACTATTACTGCTGCAGATAAGATAATTAATTCCACAAATATCCCCGAGGAGCTGGTCAGGGAAACAATGTTTATGAGCGCAAAAGCAAATTACAGCCTTAACAATTTTGATGACGCACTAAGGGATTTCCGAAAAGTTGCCACCGAGGTGACCAGTGTTGAAGGGGCTGAATCAAAATACAGGGTCGCTGAACTTCTGTATAAAAAGGAGATGACAGCTGAATCAGAAAAAACAATTTCAGAGTTTATTGACCAGAATACTCCGCATCAGTACTGGATGGCCAGAATGTTTCTCCTCCTGTCGGATATCAGCCTGAAAAAAGGTGACACCCTGCAGGCAAGGGCAACGCTTCAGAGTCTGAAAGATTATTATTCCATCGACAACGATGGAATCCTTGATGAGGTCAGGGCAAAATTGGATTCGCTCACCGATAATAAGTAGCAACTTGTTGGATATGATATATACCAGGATTGAAAAACCAACTAAACCATGGATCAGAAATAGAATTGAAATGATAAAAAGAAAGATTATTATACCACTCCTTCTATTTTACTGTTTATTACCGGCTAATGGTCAGGTAGGGAAACAGGACGACAATCTTAAAAGGGAGGTTACAATGTATAATCCCTATAAACCATCTCTCCCTGAGGTTAAAAAGAGGAGTTTCCTGCCGGATATGAATGATACAATGAAGATAAGGTATGACTTCCGTTATGATGTCAGGACAGTTCCTTTTCTTCCCGAATATACTATCAGTCCTATCAGACCCGCAGCCCTTCTGCCTGATCCCTTACCCAAGCTATATAGAAGTTTTGTTAATATAGGTTTTGGGAATTACATAACCCCTCTTGCTGAAATCAGCATAACGAATGAGAGGTCTAAAAAGGGAACAATAGGGTTCTATGGGCGCCATTATTCGACCAACGGGAAGGTTGAGTTACAGAATGACAAGAAGGTTTTTGCAGGGTATATGGATAACGAGGCCTCCCTTTTCGGCAGAAAATTTTTCAGGAAAAACCTCCTGGAAAGTTCAGTAGACTTTCTGCAGAAGACAAGATATGCTTATGGATACGACACATCTATAATTGATTATTCACCTGAAAAAAAGAGTATCAGGCTGACATATAATGATATTGGGGCAAAAGTCTCATTCTCTTCACTGACTCTTGATTCGACAAGTTTCTCTTATGATTTTGACCTGTCATATAACTTTTTCTATAATTCAAAAGAGTTGTTTCAGCATACTGCCTTGCTTAATGGGATGATGGCGAAATCATATAAGGGATTTTATATTGGTTCAGGTTTGAGCTATGAGTTTTCCAGGATATCTGACTCATTCTTAACCACTCCGAAATACATTGCATCTATATCCCCCTTCATAAAAAAGAGTACCGAACAGTGGAACTTTAAACTAGGTTTTCAGGCTTTACTTGATAAGAATATGCTGGAATCAGCTGAGTTTAATATCTATCCTGATGTTAATTTTGGTTTCACAGTTGTACCATCATATATAAATTTCTTTGTAGGATTATCGGGCAAGCTGGAGAAAAATGATCCATTGAAAATCATAACTGAAAATCCATTCCTTAACCGGGATGGAACTCTGTTTACATTACCGAATACTGATCACCAACTGATTGTCTCTGCAGGGGTGAAGGGAAATACAGGGTTGGATGGTAACTATCTGGTATCAGCCTCATATTCTCTTATTAACAATATGCTATTCTATTCCAATATTGTATTTGCCGATAGTATCCTTAACCCTGGGCGAGGTAATTATTTTACAGCTTTCACCGACGATGTCGAGCTTTTAAATGTACATGCAGAAATGACCGGAGCAATTAGTGATAAGCTTGGATTTTATGGTATTGGGAATATTTATCAGTATACCCTTACCGAAAATGATTTTGCCTGGAATAAGCCTGACTGGGATGGTACGCTGGGATTAAAATACAACCTTAGAGATAAAATTATCGCCGGCATGGATATTACTGCAAGAGGGAAACGCAAGCTGATAGTAAATGGGGATCTTTCATTGCCGCCTGTAATACCGGAAACTCAGGTGATATTTGAAACACCGGCTCACCTCAATATAAACCTTCATGCCGAATACAGGTATTCAAAGATCCTCTCTTTCTGGACCAGATACGATAACATATCATTCAGCCGCTATTATGAGTGGGCCTATTACCCGTCGCAGAGATTCCTTTTTATGCTGGGTTTTACCTACAGCCTGTGATATATTTAAATAGGTTGCTTCAAAATCCCACCATAGCGGAAAGAAAGTTAATATATTATATATCAGTCATTTCCCCTCCTTTTCAAAGGAGGGGTGGCCATCCGCCACTGGCGGATGGACGGGGTGGTTAAAATGCTTCCTGGTACATCTCCCAAAAGGCTAAAAATCTATAGTAATTTTTTGACTCAAGAGATGTATAGGAAATTGTTAATTTCTTGATGATAAATGTGCATTAATTTTAACTTTTTAATAACATAAGATCGTTTTAAATCCGTATATTTGCAGGGATGATTAAAAAGCATTATATCAGTAATTTATAATACCAGAAGTGAAGTTGGTTCCGAAGGTTGAAAGCGATCAAAATGGTATCCAAATTTCCATTCCAAATAACATGTTTTGTTTCAGGTAAAGGATTTGAACCAGATTAGTTTCATTATTGACTGACAGGTCTATTATTGAAGTAATGTTTTGAATTTTATGGACTAATAATATAAGTAAGAATGAGTGAGAAAGAGAAGAAATTGCAGGACAGCATAGATTACTCTGCAGAGAATATTCAGGTGCTGGAAGGGCTCGAGGCTGTGCGCAAGAGACCTGCAATGTATATTGGTGACATTGGCGTAAAGGGATTACATCATCTTGTTTATGAGGTTGTTGACAACTCAATTGATGAAGCTCTGGCAGGCTTCTGCTCGACAATAGAAGTAATTATAAACGAAGATGGCTCGGTAATAGTGAATGATGATGGCAGGGGTATTCCTACCGGTAAAATGGAGAAAGAAAACAAATCTGCTCTTGAGGTGGTAATGACTGTCCTGCACGCAGGAGGGAAGTTTGACAAGGATTCTTATAAAGTATCAGGAGGATTACATGGTGTGGGTGTGTCGTGCGTTAATGCCCTGTCGGAAACCCTTTCAGCTGTTGTAATGAGGGAGGGTAAGATTTTTAAGCAGGATTATGAAAAGGGAAAACCTGTTACTGATGTTGAGGTTATTGGAACTACAGATAAATCAGGCACCTCGGTGAGGTTCAAACCCGACACAGGCATTTTTCAAACAACAGATTATAACTTCGAGATACTTTCTGCACGCCTTCGTGAACTGGCATTTCTGAACAAGGGGATCCTTCTCACTATTAAAGATATGAGAGATCTGGTTGAGAATGGTAATGGAGGAAACCCTCGCTATGAAGAGTTTCGCTCTGAACTTGGACTTATGGAGTTTGTAAATTACCTTGACGCCAACAGGGAAAGGCTCATTGAAAAACCAATCCATATCACGTTTGACAAGACTGATATACCTGTGGAGATCGCTCTCCAGTACAATAATTCATTCTCAGAGAATGTACATTCGTATGTGAATAATATTAACACAATTGAGGGCGGAACACATCTGGCCGGGTTTAAGAGAGGCTTAACCCGCACACTCAAGAAATATGCAGAAGATTCCGGGGCAACGGCCAAATTGAAATTTGACATTAATGGTGATGATTTCCGTGAAGGATTGACAGCCATAATTTCAGTTAAAGTCCAGGAGCCTCAGTTCGAGGGCCAGACCAAAACGAAACTTGGAAATTCAGAAGTTATGGGTGCCGTCGATCAGGCAGTCAGTACGATGCTCAGTAATTATCTCGAGGAGAATCCTAAGGATGCCAGGGTAATAGTCCAGAAAGTTATTCTCGCTGCAACAGCACGTCACGCTGCAAGGAAAGCCAGAGAGCTGGTACAGCGGAAAAACGTACTTTCAGGTTCCGGACTTCCGGGCAAATTAGCTGATTGTGCCGACAGAGACCCTGCTCATTGTGAGATCTACCTTGTTGAGGGTGATTCTGCAGGAGGAACAGCAAAGCAGGGACGTGATCGCAGGTTTCAGGCAATACTTCCTCTCAGGGGTAAAATATTGAATGTTGAGAAGGCAATGCAGCACAGAATTTATGAGAGTGAAGAGATAAAAAATATATTTACTGCACTTGGAGTCAATATAGGAACCGAGGAAGACACCAAGGCTCTCAATATTGAAGGATTGCGTTACCATAAGATCATTATCATGACCGATGCTGACGTTGATGGTTCTCATATCACAACACTTATTATGACTTTCTTCTTCAGATACATGCAGGATCTGATAAAAGGAGGAAACATATATATTGCAACCCCCCCTCTCTATCTGATCAAGAAGGGCAAATCGGAACGCTATTGCTGGACAGAGGAGGAGCGTGAGGCAGCAGTGGCAGAGATGGGGCAGGGGAAAGATTCATCAGTAGGGATCCAGAGATATAAGGGTTTGGGTGAGATGAATGCAGAACAACTATGGTCAACTACTATGAATCCGGAGACCAGGACTCTGCGGCAGGTTACCATCGAAAGTGCTGCAGAAGCAGATCATATATTCTCGATGCTGATGGGCGATGAGGTTCCACCGAGGAGGGAGTTTATTGAGACTCATGCGAAATATGCCAGGATTGATGTCTAAACCCTGGAAAGTGCAGAAAATAATCTTTGGATTTTTTATTATCCTTCTTTCATTTTCTTTGAAAGCTCAGGAACCAGAAGAGATTATCTCTTCAGTCTTTGATGAGGCATTAACTGATTTTACTGCCTATAATCATCTGGAATACATTTGTAAAAACACAAAAGGGAGATTGGCAGGTTCTGAAGCATCATTAAAAGCTATTGAATATACCAGGCAGGCACTAATTAAGGCCGGTGCCGACAGTGTATGGCTTCAGAAGGTACCTGTACCGTCGTGGGAAAGAGGAGTTGAGAAATGTACTGTTACTTCATCAATTTCAGGAAAAAAGAATCTTGCAATAACTGCACTTGGTCTTTCGACGGGGACTACAAATAAAGGGATAATTTCAAAAGTAGTCGAAATAGATAATTTTGACGAACTTGAATCTTCAGGCTGGAAAAACATTGAGGGTAAGATAGTATTCTTTAACAGACCGGTTGATAATAAATTAATAAATTCCTTTTCAGGTTATGGAGGTGCTGTAGACCAACGTATTAACGGAGCCTCGGAAGCTGCGAAATATGGTGCTGTAGCCGTTATTGTCAGGTCGGCAACCCAGTCTCTTGACGATTTCCCCCATACCGGGGTGATGCATTATGAGGATGGTGTTGATAAAATACCTGCAGTTGCAGTATCTACAAACGATGCGGAACTTTTAAGCCGATGGCTCAAAACGGATCCTGATCTTAAGTTGCACCTCGTTTCTACCTGTAAAAATAATCCCGATTCATGGTCATACAACGTAATCGGGGAAATATATGGTAATACAAAACCTGATGAATACATTACAGTAGGAGGACATCTTGATGCGTGGGATATTGCTGAAGGAGCACATGATGACGCAGGTGGATGTGTACAGGCCATTGAGATGATAAGGATCTATAAAAAGCTTGGTATAAAACCGAAAAGAACTGTCCGGGCTGTTATGTTCATGAACGAGGAAATGTCCTCAACTGGTGGAAAAACATATGCTGAGGAGGCAAAGATGAAAGGTGAAATTCATTATGCGGCTCTTGAATCTGATCGTGGAGTAATGAGTCCCAGAGGATTCGGATTCGATGCAGAGGGGCAAAAACTCGAAAAGCTCCAGGCATTGGCATCATACTTCAGACCATATAATATTAGAGATTTTGACAGGGGAGGTGGCGGCTCGGATATATCTCCTCTTAAGGCACTTGGGACATTGCAGATTGGCTTTATGCCTGAAACCCAGAGATATTTTTTATATCACCATTCGGCAAACGATACATTTGAACAGGTTAATATTCGTGAATTGCAACTGGGGAGCGCTGCCATTGCATCCCTGATCTATCTGATAGACCTGTTTGATTTATAACTCTGTGTCTCGTGTAAGTTCTTTTCTGTTACACAGAGGATCACAGAGGATTCACAAAGGTACACTGAGGTTGTTTCTCTTTATTAGTACTAAAACATACGATGGATGGTTTAGTTATCCAGTATTATTTCTTTAAGGATCTCCTCGATTCCGGATATGACATCCCTTGAAGGACCTGTGAAATTATTAACAATAACTGCGAACGCCAGTTTTTTATCCGATGCTGTTGTTATATATCCTGCATAACTTCTTACGCGTGTCATGGAGCCGCTTTTTGCCCGGAGTCTTGAATCAAAAACCGGATCCCTGAAATAACTCTTAAGGGTTCCCTCTTTCCCTGCTTCAGGTAGCGAAGCATAATATTCCTTGAAAAACTCTCCACTGTTCTTCATGTAAACCAATAGCTTAACCAGTTCTCTCGCGTTGATAGCATCGAGAGGGGAGAGGCCGCTGCCATCCTCTATGAACATACCCTCAGTGTTAACCTCTGCCTCATTAAGGAAATCTAAAATAACTTCTGTCCCGGAGATGGTTGATCCGGTACCTCTATACTTTTTTCCTAACTCTTTTATTAAATGTTCAGCAAAAAGATTAACACTTTCATGGTTGAGTACCTCAATAATTTCAGAAAGTGCAGGGGAAGCAGTCTCAGTAATAGTTACCGGCTTTTCGTGACTGAATATCTTTTCAAGCCGGAAGGTAGTCGGTTCCTGCGATACAGATATTCCTTCTGCTAAAAGTTTTTCGTTGATCACTTTAGCGATAAGGCTTGGGGGATCGGCGATAGACGCCTTTAGTACAAAATCATCCATATTTGCCGGGATCGATCCGGCCAGCCATCCACTTGTACTATAGGGCGCTGCAAAAACATATCCCTCATCAGAGGTGCCTGCAGCTACCAGCCAGTTCGAGAATTCAGATCTGCACTCCTCAGGAACAATTTGAGTGATAGCGAGCATTGTACTATCTGATGATGTTTTGAAGTGAATTTCATAAGTATTGTCAAAAACTGAAATACCAAATGCCCCTGCACCATAATAATTACCGGCATCTTCCCAGAGCCATTTGGCCGGTACAGGCAGAAAGTCGTAATAGGAATCATCCGTTATTACTCTGCCTTCTATTTTTTTTATCCCAAATTTTATAATTTCTGATACCCACTTATCCTGAAAGTTTTGGTAATGATCCTTGAAATATTGTGATCCGAGAACCGGATCACCTCCACCCTTTATAACAATATCTCCTTTAAGTTTTCCTGACCGTTTGTTAAAAGAGCCTGTATAACCTATTGTGGTTTTAAATATATATTGAGATCCAAGCAATTCCAATGCAGCAGCTGATGTGATAAGCTTCAGAACTGAAGCAGGAATCAGGCTCTTCCCTGAATTATATTCTGTAACAACCTCCCCGTTATTGGCATCAGCAACGCAGAAGGAGACTGACGCATGTAACATTACAGAGTCGGAAATAAATGACTCAATCGATTTCTGCTGAGAGAATGAGCAAAGAGCCAGGGATGCCAATGATATAATAAAAAAAGTTCTCATTGTTAATATTCTTATCCGTTTTGAGCCATTGTTGACAATAAACCACATGCAGCCTTTATATCCACTCCCCTGCTGGCCCTGATGGTTGTCAATATCCCCTTTCTGTTTAGCTCCTCCTTGAATTTAACTATGTTTGCAAAATCGGGACTCTGAAATTGTGATCCGGGAATCGGGTGAAATCTTATAATGTTTATTCTGCATTTTATTCCGTTGAGAATCCTTGCAAGCTCTTTAATATGCTTCGGTGTATCATTCATCCCCTGAAAAAGGATATACTCAAATGATACTCTCCGCTGTCTGTTCAGATCAAAATTACGGATTATCGCAAGGACTTCTTCAACTGTATTGGTCCTCTGAACAGGCATCAGTTTTCTTCTCTCAATATCAAAAGGAGAGTGCAGACTTACAGCAAGATGGCAACGGCTTTTTTCCAGAAATTCTTTTATCCCGCCAATCAGACCTACAGTGCTTACAGTTATCCTGGTGGGACTCCAGCCATAGCCCCATTCACTTGTAAGGATCTCCAGGCTCTTAAGAACTTCATTGATATTGTCCAATGGTTCACCCATACCCATATAGACCATATTGGACAGGTTTTTGAACTCCGGAAGACTCCTGAACTGGTTCAGTATTTCATTCGATGTAAGGTTTCCCTGGAATCCCTGTTTCCCTGTCATACAGAAAATGCAAGCCATTTTACATCCCACCTGTGATGATACACAAATTGTTGCACGCTCGCTATCAGGAATATATGCAGTTTCTATATATTTATTGTTCAATACTTTATATAGGTACTTTTTTGTACCGTCTGAACTTTCAGCGACTTTAACTGGATCAGACAGACCCATCTCATAATCAACAGATAGAGTTTCTCTCATCTTTTTTGAGAGATTGGTCATCTCATCAATAGATTGTATCTCATGTTTATAGAGCCACTCCGATATCTGTCTGGCAGCAAATCCTGGCAATCCAACCCTTTTTGCCACAGCAATCAGCTCATTCAGGGTCTTTCCATATAGTTTTTCTTTAAGCATAATTCAAGGTGACAGGCGTCGGGCATCAGGCGCCGTTCCTGATGCCTGTTGCCTGAAGCCCGACGCCTGAGTTACATCATACATTAATTTCTCCGGCAAATACAAACGTAGCAGGCCCGGAAAGCCATACATCTGAAACAGTTTGTCCTGACACCTTGAATGAAACCGACAGATTTCCCCCTTTTGTCTTCACACTGACATTCCCGGTGTCAAAATGTCCTGTCAGTACTGAAGCAATGGCAGAAGCTGTGACACCTGTTCCGCATGATAGGGTCTCCTCTTCCACACCCCTTTCAAAAGTTCTGACATATATGCCGGTTATATCCAGTTGAACGAAATTTACATTGGTACCTCCGGGAGAGAAGTCCTTTGACCATCGGAATTTAGCACCTTCGGCGTTTACATCAATCTTATTTATATCCTCCCTTATGATCACATAATGTGGTGATCCCGTATTAATAAAATAACTTCCATTCACAACTCTGGATTCTTTGACATCATTCATCTGCAATCTTATAATACCCTCCTGAGATATAGCTTTATGAAGTCCGTCAATTGCCCTGAAGGTGAGTTTATTCCCCGCAATGCCTGCCCTGATGGCAAAGTCGGCAGAACACCTGCCTCCGTTACCGCACATTGATCCCTCAAATCCATCGGAGTTGAAATACTTCATTTCAAAGTCATATTGAGAGATTTCTGAAATGAGGATCAATCCGTCTGCTCCTATTCCAAACCTGCGGTCGCAAAGTTTTTTGATTAATTCAGAATTATGAGGATTAAAATTGCTTTTCCGGTTGTCTATAATAATGAAGTCGTTTCCAGCTCCCTGGTATTTGTTAAATACTATAGTCATCAGTGTTAAAGTGTTGTTAAATATTGAGAATCATCAGTAAAAAGCATGATATTTGTAAAACAAAACAGCATTAATTTGGTTATAAAGATAACAATCTTTTGCGAGGGTATATGAATCGAATTTTAATACAGATACAATAGGGACAGATAATTAAAAAAGTAATAAGATGAAAGGAAAATATTTATTAGGCGGGTTATTTATGGCAATTTTGGGAGCATCGATTGCTTTGTTTGCATATAACAAAATTATTGAAAGGCAATATCTGGAAATTACAAAAGACAGTTCAGGTGTTGATATTCAAAAGCCGGGAGTTTATCTTACGGCCATGCAAATGCAGGAGGGGCAGGTTGATTTTACTTATGCTGCGGAACAGGCAGTTCATGGAGTAGTACATGTTCATACAAAGACAATGATGGGATCCAGATCAGATAATCCTATTATGGAATATTTTGGTTACCGTAATCCCAGACCACGCGAAGTCAGCGGGTATGGTTCAGGAGTTATTATTACAGGGGATGGCTACATCATTACTAACAATCATGTTATTGAAGATGCGGAAAGCATTGAAGTGACACTGAATGATAACAGAATTTTTACTGCTGAGTTAGTTGGACGTGATCCCAGCAGCGATATTGCTCTGATAAAAATTAAGGCCAATGATCTTCCATATATTAAATATGGTGATTCAGACCAGTTAAAGCTTGGAGAATGGGTGCTGGCTGTAGGAAATCCATACAATCTGACATCATCTGTTACGGCAGGTATCGTGAGTGCAAAAGGTAGAAATCTAGGATTAAATGAAGGTGATTACCGGATCGAATCGTTTATTCAGACCGATGCAGCCCTTAATATGGGAAACAGTGGCGGCGCCCTTGTCAATACAAGAGGATTGCTGGTAGGAATTACATCGGCAATTCTTTCGCGCAGTGGAGATTACGCAGGTAACTCATTTGCCATCCCGGTCTCCATTGTAAAAAAAGTTGTTGATGATTTAAAGGAATTTGGAGAGGTTCAGAGAGCATTGATCGGGGTGAACATCACTGATGTTACATCGGATATCGCCGAAAAACAGAATCTTGACAAGGTAAAAGGAGTTCTTGTTACCGGGATTGTTGCCAATGGATCAGCTGAAGATGCAGGTATAAAAGAAAATGATGTTATCATTAAATTTGATGGAACAACTGTCAATACTGTTCCTGAACTGCAGGAGCAGGTCGGGAAGCATCGACCGGGCGATAAAGCAACTGTGTCCTACCTCAGGAACGGAAAAGAGATGACAGTTCCTATTATTATGAGAAATGTAGCAGGAAATACAGATGTGGTAACTGCCGGCATGGGAAAAGAGGTAGTCTTTGGAGCAACCCTTGAATCCCTTGGCTCAAGTGACAAAAGATCTTTGAAAGTCGATTATGGTGTGAAAGTAGTAGAACTTGATGATGGGAAATTCAGAGATATTGGAATGAGAAGAGGATACATTATCCTTAGTATAAATGACAAAAAAGTTAATTCTCCGAGTGATGTAAAACAGGCTACAAATAATGAAAAAAGCCTTAAATCAATAAGGGGGATCCAGACCGATGGGACTATCTTCAGCTTTCAGTTTGGGAACTAAATCTCTGTGATATATAAGTTGTTGTTTTTCAGGATGTTTATAAAATACTCCCTACTGTTCACAACAATCGGGAATAATTTTTGTTATTAAGTAATAAAGCGATATCTTTGCGAAAAATTTTTCCAAGACAGAATGAGACAATTAAAGATTACCAAATCCATAACAAACAGGGAGAGTGCGTCACTCGATAAGTATTTACAGGAGATTGGTAAGGAGGAGTTGATATCAGTTGAAGAGGAAGTTGAATTGGCTCAGCGGATAAAGAAAGGCGACAGAGCCGCTCTTGAGAAACTCACCAAAGCAAACTTACGATTCGTTGTATCTGTTGCAAAACAGTATCAAAACCAGGGATTAAGTCTTCCTGATTTAATAAACGAAGGAAATCTTGGACTAATAAAAGCTGCCGAAAAATTCGATGAAACCCGTGGTTTCAAGTTTATTTCGTATGCTGTATGGTGGATCAGGCAATCAATTCTTCAGGCTCTTGCCGAACAATCAAGGATTGTAAGATTACCACTGAACCAGGTCGGCTCTCTTAACAAGATCAATAAAGCATTCTCTAAGTTTGAGCAGGAGAACGAACGAACACCTTCCCCGGAAGAGCTTGCTGAAGTATTGGAATTACCAAAGGAGAAGGTTACTGACACTTTAAAAGTATCAGGAAGGCATGTCTCTGTTGATGCTCCTTTTATTGAAGGAGAAGACAACAGCCTGCTCGATGTCCTTACAAACTCTGATTCTCCCGTGGCAGATAAACTGCTTATGGATGAATCGCTCTCAAGAGAAATATACAGGGCTCTGGCCACACTTACTGAAAGAGAAAGAGACATAATAAGATTCTTCTTCGGCATAGGATGCCAGGAGATGACACTCGAGGAGATCGGGGAAAAATTTGGTCTTACCCGCGAAAGGGTTCGTCAGATCAAAGAAAAAGCAATCAGAAGACTAAGGCATACATCCAGGAGCAGGTTATTGAAGGGTTACCTGGGTTAGATATACCGGTTTACTGGAAATAAAAGGCGCTGATTATATGGCGCCTTTTTTTTGTGGTACCGGGTCACGCCATGGTGTGTCTGCAACAACCATTTATTAAATCGTAGGGACACGCCATGGCGTGTCCCTACATTTTCAATGTATTACGATTGCAGGGTCATGCCATGGCATGACCCTACAGAAATTTTTGTAGTTTTGCATTCTTCCTATCCAATAGAATTATGGATTTCAAACTAATCTCTGATTTTGTACCGACAGGCGATCAGCCGGAAGCTATAAAACAACTTGTTGACGGACTTAATGCAAATGTCCCGTTCCAGACGCTGCTTGGAGTGACCGGTTCCGGAAAGACTTTCACAATAGCAAACGTTATTGAGAAGGTTCAGCGCCCGGTTCTGGTACTGAGTCACAATAAAACACTTGCTGCTCAACTCTATGGAGAATTCAAACAATTCTTCCCTGAAAACAGGGTTGAATATTTCGTCTCATACTACGATTATTATCAACCAGAAGCTTACCTCCCTGTATCAGATACCTACATCGAGAAAGACCTTTCCATTAACGAGGAGATTGAAAAACTGCGCCTCAGCGCTACTTCATCATTACTTTCAGGCAGACGGGACGTCATCGTTGTCTCTTCAGTATCATGTATATATGGTATTGGCAACCCGGATGATTTCCACTCCAATACTGTTCATATAAGGAAAGGGCAGACCATAGGAAGAAATCTCTTTCTGAGGAAACTTGTGGATAGCCTCTATTCCCGCAATGAACTGGAGTTTAAGCATGGGACTTTCAGAGTTCGTGGGGATACTGTGGATGTTTTTCCCGCCTATGCCGACATTGCAGTGAGGATTGTTTTCTTTGGCGATCAGATTGAAGATCTCAATACTTTTGATCCTCTTGATGGTCATACTATAGATATTCTGAATGAATACATTATATATCCTGCAAATATTTTTGTTACAACAAGAGAGAGAATAAACCTGGCTGTAAGTGATATTCAGGATGATATGGTAAGGCAGGTAACCCATTTTAATGACATTGGGAAAAGGGAAGAGGCAAAGAGACTGGAACAGAGGGTATTGTATGATCTGGAAATGATAAAGGAACTCGGTTATTGCAGTGGTATTGAAAATTATTCGCGCTATTTTGATGGAAGGAAAGCAGGTACAAGACCTTTCTGTCTTCTCGATTATTTCCCTGATAAGTTCATTACTGTTATTGATGAGAGCCACGTCAGTATACCTCAGATAAGGGCTATGTTCGGCGGGGACCATTCCAGGAAACAGACGCTGGTTGAATATGGATTCAGACTACCTGCAGCACTTGATAACCGGCCAATGAGGATTGAGGAATTTGAGTCACTTACGGGCCAGACTATTTATGTGAGTGCCACACCCGCTGATTTTGAGCTGGAAAAAAGTGAAGGTGTTTTTGTTGACCAGGTAATAAGACCAACGGGACTTCTTGATCCGCCTATTGAGGTTCGTCCTAGCCTTAACCAGATAGATGACCTGATGGCAGAGATAAGGTCAAGAGCCGGAGCAGGGGAGAGGACTCTTGTTACAACAATTACAAAGAGGATGGCTGAAGAACTCTCTTCTTACCTGATAAGATTCGATATAAAATGCAGTTATATCCACTCTGATATCGATACACTCGATAGAATAGATATTATGGAAGAGCTTCGTACCGGTGCTATAGATGTATTGGTGGGAGTTAACCTTCTGAGGGAGGGACTTGACCTCCCGGAAGTATCACTGGTGGCGATCCTCGATGCTGACAAGGAGGGATTTCTCAGATCATCGCGATCACTTACCCAGACCGCAGGCAGGGCAGCCAGGAACCTTAATGGAAAGGTAATTATGTATGCCGATAACATTACCCGGAGTATGCAGCAGACAATAGATGAGACAAACAGGCGAAGAGACAAACAATTGAAATACAATGAGGAGATGGGTATTACGCCTTCTCAGATTATGAGGAAAACAGGATCAGTACTTAGTGGTCTCGGCAAGAAGGGAATAGCTTCCAAAGCCTATTTTGAACCTGAACATCTTGATATTGCTTCTGATCCGGTTGTTAAGTTTATGAATCGGGAAGCCCTGGAAAAAGCGATAGCAAAATCGAGGAAGAGTATGGAAAAAGCTGCTGCTGAACTTAATTTTGTTGAAGCGGCAGGATTCAGGGATGAGATGGCTGATCTCCAGAAACTTCTCAGAACAAAAATGCAGTAGATTGTTCAGATATGATGTCAGGAATTACTCTCCTTTCCGAACTGCTGACCAGTCACTTTTACCGGAAGCTTTTGTAACTGTTCCGTTAATTGACTTATTATCTTTCACAATGCCTGTATAGGTATCGCCATCAATCTTGAAAGATATCTCATCACCGGATAGTCTTCCTTCACTAATAGCCGATGTTTTATCACCCGATTTAAAGGATCCATAGATCATCTGGTATTGCTGATTGAAGGTTAGTTCACCAGAAGCCAGATTCCACGTCCCGTCAACTTTTGCAGGGATTATCCACATAAGAGCGCTGTTCCAGCTATTCCAGTTATCTTCCGTTGTTACTTCATAATCAGGGTCCCAGTCACCCATCGTAAAGGTGTTTGAGACTATCCGGGTACCTGGTTTCAGATTAAGAAGATGAGGTCTTAGTTTCAGGTTAATATCAGGCAGCAGAAACATTGTTATGACCGTTGCTTCTGAGAGGTCACTTTCAAAAAGATCTGCATTCAGAAATTCTGTCTTCGCTGAAACACCCGCTTCTTTTGCCCTCTTTTTCGAAAGTTCAACCATGTCAGGGTTGTATTCGATACCACGGGCACGGGCTCCCAGTTTGGCAGCTGCAATGACAGTGCGGCCATCGCCCGAACCAAGATCTATAACAAAATCTTTATCAGTTACATGGGCTATCTCCATCATTTTGCTTACCAGCTCATCCGGTGTAGGAACCCAAATTACATCCTTCCCCTCCTGACCCACGCTGGGAACGTATCCATCAGTCTTTTCCTCCAACTGGGCATACGCTGCAATGGTCAGAAAGCCGGTAAGACAGAAAAATATTATTCTATTGATCAGATTTGTTGATTTCATAGCAATCCTCCTCTCATTAAGTTTAATATGTAATTCGAAGGTATTAAATTTAATGAAATTAATTTGTTTTATTTAACAAACCTGATACATATTTTGCAATTGCGATAGAAGAGGTCAATGCGGGAGATTCCATTCCAATTAGATTGATGAATCCGGGAAAGCCCCTATTTGACTCTTCCGCGATATAAAAATCTCTCTGAGGATCACCAGGTTTCTGGATCTTGGAACGAATACCTGCCATCTCGGGAGCAATATCATCAAATTCCAGAAAAGGGAGGTATTTCTTTGCTGATTTATAAAATGATTCCTGTTTTGAAGGCGTAAGTTTATAATCATATACATTCGATTCAAGGAAATTTACGTCGGGCCCAAGCTTAACACCTCCTCCCATATCGATTGTGACATGAATGCCGATACCTTCCATATTCTGATAAGGAACAGGGTATATTAACCTTTTAACAAGCCTGTTCTTGGGTGGGTTGATCCGGAAGTATTCACCTTTGCAGAAATTTATCTTCAGATTCTCATCAACTATTCCAACCATTCCGGATACAGTATCGGAGGCTAGTCCTGCCGAATTTACAACTATACCTGAGGTGAAAGTGTATGTCAGTTTATCAGCATCGAGGAGAGTGATCTCGTAACCCGATTCAAGCTTTTTTATACCTGTCACTTCACTTCCGTATGCTATCTGGGCTCCGTTATTAATTGTATTGGTTTCTAACTGTTTCATAAGGGAATGAGTATCAATGATCCCGGTTGATGGTGAAAAGAGAGCCATTAAGGCAAAGATATTAGGCTCCATCTCAAATATCTGCTCTTTTTCAAGCACAACCAGATCATCCAGGCCATTGTTCATGGCTGTCCGACGGATCTCCTCAAGAACAGCGATCTCTTCTTCCGAGGTTGCTACTATAAGCTTTCCACAATTATTATGAGGTACATCATATTTTTTGCAGTACTCATAGAGTAGTTTTTTACCCTCCACACAAAGGGAAGCTTTAAGACTGTCTTTAGTATAATAGATACCGGCATGTATCACTTCGCTGTTCCTGCTGCTGCTCTCCTGACCGAATGTTGGATGTCGCTCAATTACGAAAACATTTGAATGCTTCCCGGATAGCTCTTCAGCGATCGCTAATCCGACCACACCGGCACCAATAATTGTTATTTCCGCATCCATCATTTATATCGATTCTTTTGTAGCTGGTAATCATATTCAGGACTTCAAAAATAGTTGAAAAACAAATTGATTTTATAACCTGGCAATATTATATTTACAATTATCTAAATGCACTTACTGAGTTTCTTCTTATCCCTTAAATTAAGTAGCCTTAAAACAATTTCCTGAATGAAGAAAATAACTATTCTATTGTTTATTGTGACAGCAATTGTATTCATAACTATTTTCTCTGGCAGGAGGGCTGATGAAGCTGCTGTCATACCATATAAAGATAAGGAGTTCACTGATTATTTCAGACGGGAAATTGGAGTAATAGCCGGCGATGGAGCTTTTTCAATACCTGTTGGCAAGAGTAAGTCTTTATGGACTTTTGGCGATAGTTATATTGATTGCTATGATCCTATTACACAAACTGTTCCGTGCCTTTTTCAGGCTCGCAACGCTGCTGTAATGATAGATATTGCCGATCCTGATTCACAGATTAATTTGAATAATCAGGAAAACATACCTACATTTTTAAATTTCGGCTCTGATGACTGGTACTGGTTCTGGCCTGGCTCAGGTTATCAAAATGATGATACAATTTATATCTTCCCTTCACGCTTAAAGTATACCGGTCCGGGTATGTGGGGTTTTGCCAGTGTTGATACGAATTATATTGCAAAAATAAACATTGCTGATCAAAGCAAAATTTATTTCAGTGTCCTGCAGCCTAGTGATAGTATTATTTTTGGACTTTCGGTGATAAATGACAAAAAAGGATTTAACTATATCTACGGTATCAGAAATAATGGGTTTGGCAATGATCTCTTCGTTGCACGTTTCCCGGCAGGAAATGTTTACGCGGACTGGCAATATTATTCAGGCGATGGGTGGACTTATGATATTAACAATATCAGCAAGATATATGATGAGTTTACAGCATCTTTCTACGTATCTAAAATAAAAAAATCATACGTATTAATAACGACAGAGATCAGTATCAATTGCGACCAGGGGAAAAATATCTATGTTTCAGTCAGTGATAATCCTTACGGTCCTTTTACAGGTAAACACTCCATTTGGCAGGTTGATGATACCTTATCAGGTCATTATCCCTTTTTCTATCTTGCCAATGCTCATCCTGAATTTGATAACGGGAAAGATGAACTGCTTATAACATATTGTATAAACGGATATGGTGATTGTGTTGAGACATGTATAGAAAACAGGAAAGACCCTGATGTTTACAGGCCAAAAGCAATTCGCGTTCCATATGAATGCATAGATAAAAACCTGTAATTTTTTAAAATCAAATTGTGAAATATATGAAGCATATGCTCACGCCTCTTTTATTGTCACTGTCAGTTATATACCTGATCAGTTGTGGAGAAAACCCAAAAATCGATCGTTTTGAGCTTGTTACCAGGCATAATGTTGAAAACCGGGTAATCGACAGCCTTAACTCTTTATCAGTAGGAAATGGTGAATTTGCCTTTACAGTTGATATAACCGGACTTCAAACCTTCCCGGAGTCATACGATAGGGGTATTTCTCTTGGAACCATGTCAAACTGGGGGTGGCATACCGGAGAAAATCCGGAAAATTTTCAGCTGTCAGATGTGTACAGAACCTATGAAGTTCATGGAAGAGAAGTTGATTATGTAAGGCAGTTCAATGCTAAAGAGGATGCCAGGAAGGCAGCGGCATCGGAATGGCTGAGAGCCAATCCACATCGGATTCATCTTGGGATGATTGGATTACAGGCAACTAAAGAGGATGGAACAGAGATTTCAATATCTGATATCCAGGATCCGGTTCAGAAGCTAAATCTCTGGACAGGAGAGATTGACAGCAAATTTTCAATTGAAGGGGAACCTGTCCATATAATTACTGTCTGTCACCCTGAATTTGACTTGATTTCAGTGAGAGTTATCTCATCATTAATTGGGGAAAGACGCCTGAGCATAAAAATAAATTTTCCATTGGGTATGTCATCTCCTTCAGGATATGATTTTGAATCACCTGAGAAACATTCTACAATCATAGTAGCAGATAAGAATAATGTGACGACTTTTATCAGAAAACAGGATGAAGATGAATATTATGTTATTGTCGGTCGCAATAATGCCGGTTTAAAGAAAGTCACTCAGCATTCGTACTATCTGGAACCGAATGAGATCGATACACTTTATGAATTTTCATGTCAGTTCTTAAAAACACCAGGGATAAAAGGAATTCAGTCATTTAACGAAACTCAGACTGCAAGTAAGAACGCCTGGGAAAAATTCTGGTCGGCAGGCGGAGCGGTTGATCTTTCCCAATGTACCGATTCCAGGGCAGGTGAACTTGAAAGACGTATAATCCTGTCGAGATATTTAACCAGAATTCAGTGTAGTGGTGTGTTGCCACCTGCTGAAACAGGCCTTACATACAATAGCTGGTATGGAAAGTTTCATCTGGAGATGCACTGGTGGCATGTAGTCCATTTTGCTTTATGGAAACATGAAGATATCCTGGAAAAGCAGATGGAGTATTACAATAACATTTTCGGAAATTCAAAAAAAACAGCAGAACACCAGGGTTATGATGGTGTAAGATGGCCAAAAATGGTTGGTCCTGATGGCAGGGAGAGTCCCAGCACTGTCGGGACATACCTTATATGGCAGCAACCACATACAATCTTTTTTGCTGAATTGCTTTATAAAAATGCAGTAAACAAGAAAGATATACTCGATAAATATAAAGACCTGGTATTTGCCACGGCTGATTTTATGGCTTCATATGCCTGGTATGACACTGCCTTTGCACGTTATACTCTTGGTCCGGTACTAATTCCTGCTCAGGAGAGTCTCAGACTTGAAACAACAGTTAATCCTTCCTTTGAACTGGCTTACTGGTACTGGGGATTGAAGAGTGCCCGGGAGTGGAGAAAAAGACTAAATCTTGAGCCGGTGGCACGTTGGACTGATATTCTTGAAAAGATATCAGTACTACCTGTACAGGATGGTTTATATCTCTGTTCTGAAGATACAAAAGACTCATATCAGAATCCCCGTTACCTGAGCGATCACCCTATAGTTTCAGGTATATCGGGGGTAATCCCTAAAACGAAAATGGTTGATCCTGAAATTCTTGGAAATTCCCTGGATACGATTTTAAAAAAATGGAACTGGCCAACAACTTGGGGATGGGACTTTCCAATGCTGGCAATGTCAGCTTCTTCGGTCGGAAGAGAGGAGCTTGCTATCGATTTTTTGATGATGGATGCGCCCAAGAACCGTTACCTGTTAAACGGGCATAATTATCAGAACCCCAGATTGTCAATATATCTGCCTGGCAATGGAGGCTTATTAACAGCCGTGGCAGCAATGTGTGTTTCCGACCAGTTCCCTCATAATGGCAAATGGAATATTCGATGGGAAAATCTTAATGAATTCTTACAGTAATTAGCCATTTGAAATACAATATATATACAGAGGTATAAACTAATTGTATTTTCCCTTGAATGATTATGGTTTTATCGGGATATTTATTATTTTTATAGAATTGGATTAAAAAGTTTCCGGATTCTGAATTAAATATTTACTGATGAAAAGAGCTCTGATTCTTCTCTACTTCATTATTCTGGTATTTCAGACAAATGCTCAACAGAATAATCCGCCTACCACTAAGGTTGATCCTTCATACTTCATTACTCATTCACGTGATGAACTGATTAAGAAACTTGTTGATTTGCCGTGTGGAATCCAGGCTGGTGATCCAATTAAAGTAATCCTGGACAAGTTAAATGTTTTCCTTGTTGCCTTTCAACCCGAAAAACAATATACAGATGATATATATGCTAAAGAGTCTAATCTTCAGGCACTCAAGAGTGTAATGCAAGGTGGTTATGGAATCGGCTCAGTATTAGTTGACCAGGATGGCAAGATATTAATGGCTGCCCATAATGACCAGATGCAGAAGCATCGTTCTGATCTGCATGCTGAGATGTCATTGCTTACAAAGTTCGAAGAGAGCAGGCTGGCAAAGAAATATGTAAATATTTATGTCTATAAACCAGGATTGACAGTATTCAGTTCAGCAGAACCCTGTCCGATGTGTTTCATCAGGATAAATACAACAGGTTCAGATACAAAATATTGTACTCCCGGACCCGAAGATGGTATGGCCAGCCGTGTTGATTTTCTTCCGACTGACTGGAAAGAGATGGCAATGAAAAGGAAGGTAAGCCTGGGCAATTGTTCCCCGGTTATGCAAAAAATATCGCATCTTCTGTTCTATTCGTTCCTTCTGGATAATCGCGGACCGAAATAGGTCTGATGTCACGATGTCTGCATATTGCAGATTTTAACTATTTACTGTAATAATAAACAATTGACGTGTCCCGTTTCCGGTAATGCCGGAGACAAGTAACTGGTTACTCTGACGGTTCCAGCAGGGAGCAGGATCAATTCTTATATCACCGGAGTATTCACCTTTACTTACACCTTCTGTATGTACCCATTTACCATCGCTCAGATGAATAATCGTGTAATAATTGTTAGTTCCTTTACCATAACCATTTGTGAACCACTCTCCATCTGGAGATAAACTGATGTCACCCTCAGGATTTGGAAATGCTTCAGGATTTCCGATAGTACTAACTAATTTTCTTTGTAAAACATCGTAAATTACCTGTTCATCTTCAAAACTGCCAATGATCTGAGACCCAATACCCCATTCAGGATGACCCCCTATGAACTGGTGACCAACTGTCAATCCGGTACCATCGGAATTAATTGTGCAGGGTACATTGGTTCTTTTTCCTTTGCTGCCATCCCAGCCGGCACGGGCATAAAAATAGATGATCTTTCCCTCCCGGTTCCACAGAGTATGATTTATGAAAAGCGGCACTCCTTCCGGATCTAATCCTTTCTTCTTAAGCTCAGTTTCTATTTGTGCAAAGGAGACTAATAATCTCTTCTTACCGGATTTTATATCGATAATAAAGATCCCATCATTCTGAGGCGAAGCAACTCCCTCTGTCCAGTCAGTGGCACCCTTGTAACCAGTCACGGCACGCAATCGGGCCATCCTGGCATAATTGATGGCAAGAAACGATTTTCCCACGGGACATACCCCGCTGTTACCCACAGGGGTGTCGTCAAATCTGTACTCTTGAATCCGTTTTCCCTTTTCAATGTCAAAAAGTACTGTGAATACCTTACCGGTAAGCTTATCCCTGTCGTTGAAGAAAAACTGATTTGCAAGGTTTTCCGGATTCCAGTAGTACATTGTTCCCTGTTGCGGATTCCATCCCAGTGATTCATCTACTTTTTCAGTTTTGTAGAAATCTCCCTCCGGCTGGTCCAGCTTTATCAGGACAACCCCTGCCGGTTCATTGCCGTCAGGTAAATGATCGAGGAAATTAGTTCTTAATGCAAGTATCCGATTCCCCGTACCGTTCCATGGTATTGTCTTTGACTGGCCTATATATCCGAAAAAATGGCTTTCATCTCCATGAGTAATCTGACGGATTGCTGTTTTCATGCCCTGCCTGGCATCCAATAAACCAAGACCTGGCATGGCGATGATTGCAATACTACTCATCGCACTTCTCTCCAAAAATGTTCTTCTGTTCATATTTATGATTTTAGGCATGTTAAATTAATCAAAAAGAGTATAATAAGTCTATTTTGGTGGATTATCAATAATCTTGCTGATATCTATTAAATAAATCTGACGGCCAAATCCTTCATGCGATGAATCGATAGAGACAAAATTACCATCAGGTGAAAACCGTGGATGCAGATCAATCCTGAAAATTCCAGGGTTCCCGGTATACAATTTGCCACCAAGTTTATATGCTAATTTGCCAAGCGGGACAAATTTTTTGGTTAGGAGATGATACATGTAGAGGTAAATGTAGCCGTCAATACTGTATGTATCTGTTAAAATCCATTCATTATTCTTATGTAGGGTAATGTGTCCGTTCGGGGCATCGAAATACTTCTCTTTTGCAATCCCAGATCCATCATCAATGAATCTGAAATACCCGCGTACGGTCTCCCCTGATATCGGATCCTGATGAAATCCGTTGTCCATTATTTCCGTGTCGTTTAACCAGAAATGATGACTTGGTTCCTTATAAAGATATTTAACATCATTCCCTTCAAGGTCCATTGAAAAACCTTCAGTACGGGCTTTGGTTTTTCCGGGTTCAAGCTCACGGGCATCCTTTACAAATGCTATGAAACGGTTTCCGGAGAGGTTAAATCCCTCCCTGAAAAAATACAAAGTTCCGCCAATTGTATCAGAAGGTAAACCATCAGGATAAAGAATATGAGCCATCTCCCGAACCGACATCAATCTTTCAATCTTTTCAGTTTGCATATCCATCTTCCAGATTCCAATATTACCGGGAGCCCAGATATTTTTTAAAGGGTTTGCTACACATACATAATTACATCCGCCATGAATGATCCTTTCAAAATTTACGGATAACATTGTTGTTCCATCGGGAGAAATGGTGTACACGGGAATGGGCAGAGTCCTTATTTCTTTAGTATGAATGTTGTAAATCCTGCTCACCAGGCTTTTCCCATCATCAGAACAATCGTTCCAGATGAATTCTTCAGATGAACCGGGGATCCATTGCAGCCTGCATCCCTGCTGCCAGTTCCAGGCTGTTGTTTCTCCTGTTTTAATCCACTTATTCTTATCCTGAAGATCAAAATAACCTATTTCACCTTTATCCTCCGGCTGCACTTCCCTGCCCTCGATAAAGATTCTCATACCGAGCATAAATTGACCTGAGGGATCGAACTGGTACAATTCGTAGTGAGAGCAGTTATAGAAGAAAAATCCATGATACATAGGATCTTCCTGGCTTCCAACCGGTGAAACCCTTACTGTTTCAAAATATTTTGCATCCTTAGCATTAAGCAATTCATCAAAACTATTATAGATTGAATATAGGTCTGACGGCTTTTTGGAGTTACAGGAGATAGTTAAAATAAGTACACAAATAAGTGGGATAATCAGACTTGTTTTTTTGATTCGTCTCATATTGAAGATGGTTTAATTTAAGAAGCTTTATTTAACCACTAAGCTCACAAAGCCCTCCAAATCAGCCTGCTGACTGATTTGGAGGGGGGAGAACGCAAAGCACTCAGAGAGAATCATTATTGTCTTTTCTTTGCGACCTTTGCTTTCCTTTGTGATCTTTGCGGTTAATGGATTTATTTAATTTCATCGCCACCCTTCAAGGTTTCAATAATAATTACACCATTTGACCCGCGTGCTCCATAAATTGCTGCACTGCCATCTTTAAGAACACTTACACTTTTAATCTGAATTGGGGACAATATATTCAAAATTTCATTATCCGATACGACACCATCTACAACAATAAGAGCAGCGCTGCTGCTATTAATGGAATTTGTGCCTCTGATTATTATTTCACCGTTGGTAATTTGTACACCTGCAAATTGTCCACGAATAAGATCATACATATTTAAATATCTCGAATAAGTGGTTTCATTTGTCTTGAATCCGGCCACGGCACTTGTTTTATCCTTTTCAGAAACATAACCATATCCTATTGCATATTCCTGCTGTTTAATACCCGGCTTTAATTTCAGATTGACTGCTACCAATTTTGTATTCTCAGTAACCTTAACATTCTGATCGTAAAACCCTCTTGCAATTACTTTCAGTTTATCGTCCGAATTACATCTAATGATAAAAGTGCCCAGGGTATCAGTTAAAAATGACTGTTTTGTACTTTTTACTATTATTTCAGCACCTATCAGAGGAATGCTTTCCAAAGTATGAACAACCCCCCTGATGATATGATCCTGTGCTATTATCACTTCTGAAACAAGGACGAAACACAAAATTAAGTTAATTCTCTTCATAAACTGTAAATTACTTTGATATCTGTGGTTCAAAGCTACGACAATTTACTATAAAAAACCATCTGGTGATACTAAATCGCCAGATGGTTTATAATCATTATAGAAATGTTAATGCTTTTTTTTTTCGCCTATGGCTTCCATAGGGTCAATATTAGGCAATCCGGCCGCCTGTACCTTGTGTGTTAAAGGCTCTATGTTCTTTTCAGAACCATCGTATCCTGTTGTCTGATTCAATATAGCCTGAACATTACCAATCAGATAAGGCTCATAAACCGGCCAGAAGATATGCATAGGATTCATTGTGTAACCAATATCAGTATAAGTAGTCCAGTGAACATTATCTCTGAAAAAGTTATTCTTCTCCATTACCCTGTCATAATAGAAATTGTCTGCCGATAAAGACTTTTCGAGGTCTGTTCCTGACACTGAGTATGTTTTACCGTTGTAACTCTTCCCAAATTTAGCAAGTATTACAGAAATACGAACAAGTTCATCATGGCGATACTCTTCTCCGTATAACTCGCGGCAACGCTCATCCAGTACTGCACCAATTCCATCTGCTGTTACATCAGCAACTGTGTACATATATATTGCATTTGCACGTGCCCTTATTACGTTAATATCGGCAACACATCCGGCCAGGTCGTTTTGCCAGTATCTTGCCTCAGCCCTTATCAGGTAAGCTTCAGCAATTCTGTAAACATACAAGTCCGATTTTCCTCCATCCTGTCTTTGGACATTATCTTCAATGTTCTGAGCGTAAAATTTAAACATTGGATAACCAAACCAGCAACGGATGGTATCAAGGCACAATAGTGTAGTGCCGTCAAATTTCTGAAGCGGTTGCAGGAAATATGGTGAACCATTCTTTTTCAGGTCCGGATTATCATACTGAGCCATATCAGGATAGAAGAAGTTCCCCCGCTTGTGGCGATAATCCTGCTTATCAACTACACCATTTTTTAGCCACATATCATACTGAGCATAGTCTGACGGACGGGCAAAACCTTGTCCACGTCCCCACTTATGCATCTGCTTCGAAGTACTGTTTTGGGCGACATTCATTCCCGTGATTGTACCGGGAGGTGCTTTTACTCCGTTAGTTGCAACCCAAAGGTTAGGGCCCCATGTGCGAATACGTGCAGCTCTTCCCTGTGATCCATCCACTCCCGCGGCGTTGGTAAGATACCATATACCCTCAGGATTGGTAAGTTTCTGGGCACCCTCGTTCTTATGAAGTAAATTAATAGCATCGGCTGGTTGTTCACAATCCAAACCAACAAGTAATTCTCCGGTATAGGGATTATAATTATTACCAACTCTTACAGTTGCTACATTAACATCAGCATCAGTAAACAGTCTGGATTCCCCATTGGTTAAGACAATGTCCATTTGTGCTTCAGCTTCAGCAAATTTTCCATTCAACATATAGTATTTGGCAAGCAGCATTCTCACTGCAGCATTTGGAGCCTGTCCCCTTGGTATCTCACTTTTCGGTTTAACATATTGTACCGCCCATTCAAGATCAGTAATCATCTGGTCCCATATGCCCTGCATGTGAAACACTTTAAAATCCTGCCTCGATTCGGAAACAACATTTAACGGGAAAGCAACATTTCCAAAGTCCATTGTCAGCTGCAAGTAATAGTACGAGCGTAGAAAATAGGCGCTGCCTAAAAGGTGATTTCTTTCAGGATCATTTACTCCGCCATTCCACTTAGGGATGTCGATATAATCAATCACCGTATTACAAGCCTTTAGGTTTGAGTAATTATCAGTATAAAATGACCTGGCGCGACCTGCATCATTATTTCTGGTGTTTTGAGGAGTTGCAAATCTTATCAGATCAACAAAAGCATCCTGTTTATCAGTAGAACTTATCACAGTTGCATCGCTCATATTATGATTGAACGACATCATTGAGACATCACTGTTCCATTGGTTAAATACCCCCTTTAAGGCAGTATTCAATGCTGTCTGCAAACCGGCAGCATCAACAAAGGTATTCTCGGGACTTAGGAAGGACATTGGATCCTCCCTAAGAAAATCTTCACTGCACGACAATGAAAATGTGAGTAAGATCACAAGGATTATTCCTTTTATATTTCTTAAATGTTTCATATCTGGTATAATTATTAATTAAATATTTAAAGTTTCTAATATGGTTAATAGCTGCCTTAGAAAGAGATGTCTATACTAAAGGAATATGTTCTGGGCATTTCTCTTAGTGACTCAGGGTCGCCATAGATCCATTTTGTAGCCACAAAGGCATTGTCAATATCAAATGCAACCCGGGCACGGCTAAAGGTAAAAAAGTCTAAAAGGCTCTTTGGCAGCGTATAGCCCAGGGAAACATTCTGTAAACGCAGGTAGTTCTTGGATGTATAGATACTCATTTCCGCAATTTGTATAGAATTAATTCTTCCTGCATCATTAATTCCATTATTCGGTGTCCAGTAAGGTATGTTATACCAGTTACGATTCTTAATGTATGACTGATCTTCATTAAACGGCTCCATAGATCCACCCATATAACCTACCTTAGCCAGGAATATAATACCCAGATCGAATCCTTTATATTCCAATTCGTTCCTGAAGGTAATATACCATGGATTACTGCTTAGTCCAAGGAATTTTTTATCGGCCGCATTAATTACTCCATCACCATTCTGATCAATAACCCTGAAATCGCCGGGATAGAGATTATATATAGCTGCTTCAGCTTCCTCTCCAACCTGATATACACCATTTACATCTAAATCGTAAATAACATCTTTGTTCTGACCAATAAACCATCCGTTATCAATATCATCAGGTTCTTTCATCACAGGATTGCCATTACTATCCAATACGGGATTTCCGCTGGCATCTAAAACCGGAGCAGTTTCTCCTGTTAACGACACAATCTCGTTTTTATTAAATGTAATATTTAAAGTGCTTGTCCAGCGTAAACTGGAAGATTCAACATTTACGGTGTTAATTGAAAAGTCGAAACCGCTATTTCCCAAATTACCCACATTGGTTAATATACTGTTGAAACCGGTAACAACAGGTAATTTTTTATCCAGAAGCAGATCGGTAGTTTCGGATTTATAAAAATCGAATGAACCATTTAAACGTCCATTCCACAATCCATAATCAAGTGCGATATTCCAGGCCTGGTTTTTCTCCCATGCGAGTGTCTGATTAGCCATCCTGGAAATAGTAAGATATGGTGCTATAAAGTAACCGTTGTCCCAGTTAAGGTATTTATTGTCAGATAACTGGGCATATGCAGCATACGATGATATTCCACTACTATTACCATTTACGCCCCAGCTTAAACGAATCTTAAGTGAGTTTAAGAATGCTGGACGTCCTGCCATAAAACTCTCATTCGAAATCGTCCATGCACCCGAAACAGAAGGGAAAACTGCATATACATTGTCTGCTCCAAAGCGGGAATAACCATCACGTCGTACCGATGCTGAAAAATTATAGCGATCGGAAAATGAGTAATTTAAACGTCCCATAAGAGCATTTCTTGCAGTTGCCTGATCGTCTGAATCAACTGATGGAATCAAACCAAAAGATAATGCATGGTATCCAAGGGCTTCTGTAGGCGAGAAATTCTGAGCTACTGCATCTGTAAACCAGCTCTGGTTACGCTCCGCATTTACCAGCCCCGTAACAGAAAATCTGTGCTGTCCAAACTCTTTATCCCAGTTTAGAATATTATCAGATTGCCATTCAAAGGTCTGATTGAACCTTCTTCTCGCATAACCTAAGCGTCCATCCCGTGGGTTTGCACCCGACTCAAATGAATTTCTTTTATAGAAATCCAACCGGGTTGTTAAATTTGAAGTAAGGGTAATCCCAAATGGAAGTTTCAGCTTTGCATACATGGTCGGGAATAATCTGTACCGATTGTATTGTCTGTCTATATATGCCGGATTCAAAAATGGATTGTCCCTGTTATTTCCTGCCGCCTGTTCTTTCAGATACTGTCTTTCATGCGGCATTCCATTCAGCCATGGCTGATCATATGGTGAGAGTGTCCTGTAACCTTCATTATCTATTGGAGTCTGTCCCTCATCCTGATATGCGAAATTAGCCAGTATACCTATACTAAGATAATCTGTTGCTTTAACATCGAGATTCAAACGTGAAGTAATCGATGAGAATTGGTCACCAACCTGAACAGACTCGTTATTAAGATATCCCAATGAATAATAATATGAGACTTTATCGGTACGACCGGAAATACTTAAATCGTAGTCCTGCCTTATCCCTGTCTGGAATAAAAAATCCTGCCAATCATATCCGGTTCCGTTTAGATAATTTTCTTTTTCGTTTGGTTCAAAGCCAAGACCATCGATCCATGCCTCTGCGATAACTTTAGGATCGGTTTCGCCCGGTATTGCATTTGCTATTAACCAGTCCGGCTGATTTGCGGCAGGAACATTTTCATATTTATCATATTTCGACCATGGCGCAGTGGAAAGAGAATTAATTGATTCCTGCACATCTGTCAGCCAGGTCATTACTTCATCTCCTGCTTTGAAAGTTGAAATTCTTCTGGCACCGGTTACAATACCTACTTTTGCACTTGCCCGAATGACAGGTGCGCCCAGGGCTCCTTTTTTGGTTGTAAATACAATTACACCGTTTGAGGCACGTGAACCATAAATTGATGCAGCGCTGGCATCCTTCAAGACGTCAACACTTTCTACGTCGTTGACATTAATTTCAGCCAGGTCCCCATTGAAAATTACTCCATCGAGTACAATGAGGGGACGGTTTGCAGATGCTTCGGCACTTGCATCCGCTTTAATAGAATTGTCACCACGAATCTCAAAATCCGGGGTATTCCTGGCATCAGTGCTATAGGTTACCTTTAACCCGGGAACCGCAGACCTTAACATATCACCAACACCCGCAGGCTGGTACTTTAAGAATTCTTCAGCATCTACGTTTACAATAGATCCGGTCAGGTCCTGCTTTTTCGAAGTACCATAACCAATTACGACAACTTCCTCAAGGCCAAAAGCATCAGAAACCATGGAAACATTTATTGATGTCTGATTGGCAACCGGAAATTCCTGATGTTTCATCCCGACAAATGAAAATTCCAGTATAGCATCCTCATTAAGTCCAGGAATAGAATACTTACCGTCAACATCGGTTAAAGTCCCCTGGATAGTTCCTTTAACAACAATGGTAACTCCCACCAGGGGGTTACCATCCTCTCCGGTAACCGTACCGGTAACGGGTTTTTGCTGTGCATATGCCCCCAGTTGGAAAATAAGAAAAATTCCAACCAAGAGAATTTTTGCCATGTTGCTGTTAAGCGCCCTGCGCAAAAAACTTTGGTTTGTGGTTTTTTCATAGAATTTGGTTTAAGTTAGTATTAGAGTTATTAAGTAGAGAATAAAAAATTACAATTAAAAATCTGTTAGCCTAGTTAGTTAGCAAAAACCATTAAATCAAATAAACTGTTAAACAGATATTTAAGCCTTCCAGCTTTATCTGCTAATTCCAATCAGGCACTTTTGCCATTCTGTATTTTCATAGTTGTTGCTATGAAAGCATATATGAAAAAAAGATTAATCTGGTTAAGCCATAGATGAAAAACAATTCATTCAGGGTACCAATATTAGTCTTTTTAAATAAGCAGGGGTGAAGATTGATTTGTTGATAAATACCTCGATAGGAAAAGTGGTATAAATCAGGGGTTTACTATTGTTTCTAAATGATAGATAATAAAAATACTTCACCAAATTCTTTTATAATTTTGCTTATTCAGGAAACAATGAATAACTATTTTATTACATATCCAAATATTTTTCTAAGAAAATCACTTTTTTGCCATTTTGTTTAGCAGAACTTAAAGAATATGCTCATGTTTTCTGGTTAACTGAAACAAAGAACCCGCCTTCATCCGGATAAATCCGGATTTCGGCGGGCGGAGTCGGGGTGATCCATCGCCTCTTTCAAAAGTAAAAGAGCCATTTATTGGTACCATTATTAAAATTATGTTTCATATCACATCAGTCAGGATTATCCTGACAAATATGCTACAAATAATAAATTTTATAATCACAAAAGTCAATTATTCGATTATCTTTCGTATTATTGTAGTCAGGTTTAACCTGACATATTTACTATGAAGAATAAATATATATCAAAACGATCCAATGAACTTCTTACCTGGCTCAGAGGAAACGACATGTCCTGTTTTGATTATAAAGAAGCTTTTAAAGCACTTCCCGACTCAAAAGAAAGTGCAGTCAGAGAATTACTAAGTGATATGACAAAAAGAGGGCTTCTGATGAGATTGAAAGAGGGCAAATATTTCATAATTCCTTATGAACAGGAATCAGAATCTTTTATGCCTGATTGGCACCTGGCAGGTGAATGTCTTGAAAGTGGGACTAATTACTATATCGGATATTATTCAGCTCTGCAAATTCATGACCTGATAACACAACCGTCTCTTAAAGAGCAGATTGTTGTCTCGAAGCAAATAAGACCTTCTGTTCTAAATATAAAAAATGTTCCTTTCCAGTTTATCTACCACAATGAGAATCACTTCTTTGGCTATAAGAAAACATGGATTGACAGTTATAATAAAGTATTTTGTTCATATCCTGAAAAAACAATAATTGATTGTCTGTTTAATCCTGGTTACGCAGGGGGTATCGTTGAGATTGCAAGGGCAATGCATGTTTTGAAAAATCAAATAAACTTCAAAAGACTATTGGATTATGTAAAAAGATTCAAATCTCAGGCTGTAATAAAAAGAATGGGATTTCTTCTGGAATTACTTGAAATAAAAAATGATATCATTATTGAACTCCAAAAATTGAAAACAGCTTCTTATGTTTTACTGGATACCGAACTTCCAAAAGCAGGGAAAATGATCAGCAGGTGGAGTATTCAACAGAATCTGGAAACTGGAACTATAAAATCAGCCATTTATACATGATTAAACCTGGAGAAATACAGCAAAAAGCAAGAGAAGCCAGAGTCCGTGACCAGCAGATAGAAAAAGATTATGTTCTATCATGGATCCTGAACGGAATTGCTCAACATGATAATCTCTCAAAAGTGATTGTATTTAAAGGAGGAACTGTGCTTAAGAAGTTCTATTTTAAATATTACCGTTATTCTGAAGACCTGGATTTTACATTACTGAATGACGGTATTACAAATGACCAGATTTTTGACTGGTTCAGAGAATCATTTGAATTCATTCGCGAAGAAGCAAATATACCATTGGAAATCATCGACAATAACGAGCATGAAGATGGTGGAATAAACTTCTATATAAGCTATATCGGTTCACTGGGGGGCCAGAGGAGTAATAAAAAAGTTAAAGTCGATATCTCAAGAAGTGAAAAACTGGAATTTAAACCCCTAAAAAAAGAAGCATTTAAGGTCTATTCTGATATTGATGAGTATCAGCTTCTTTGCTATACTCCTGAAGAGGTATTGATTGAAAAAATGCGTTCAGTAATCCAGCGAATGCAGGCCAGAGACTTATATGATATCTGGTATTTATTGGAGGAACACGGTCTGGATGTTGATTTCTATCTGAACGAATTCAAAAATAAGTGTGTCAGTAAAGGTTTAGATCCTTCCTCTTTCCTGACGAAATTATCAGAACGCATCCCTCAATACAGAGGGCGTTGGCAGGTATCAATGAAGGATCAGATAAAAGAGCTGCCTGGCTTTGAGAAAGTTGAAAGAGAAATACAAAGACATTTAAAGAGACTGAAATTTTGAATAATAGCTAAACCGTTAAAAGGTAAGAAACATAAAAGCACTGAAGAGATACTTTGGAATTAGATTAATAAATTATGGAGAACTTAGTGCAAAAGCCGGACGGCTTGACCACTTTTAGCTTGTCAAATCAAGATTAACATACATAGCTAAACAACAAGTACTTAACTCCGGCTTATGGTGGTCAATATGATCCGGCCAGATGTGGTCAGGACCATTGTCTTTTCCAAAAGCCATAAAAAAGACCAGTTTTAAAATATATGATACAAATGTGGGGAAACAAAAAACCCAATTATCTGATAAATAGATAATTGAGTCTTTTAGTTGTCGGGGTGATCTGACTCGAACAGACGACCCCTTGCACCCCATGCAAGTACGCTAGCCAACTGCGCCACACCCCGCTCTGTACGCCGTAGCCTTGCTTTGCCCGACGTAGCTTTAGCGAAGTCGGTGGCGAAGGCGTATTTTATCCCCCAATGCCTTCACTTCCAGCCGTAGCTTCAGCGAAGGAGGATAATACTCACCACAAAAATAATCAACTATTCGGATAATACAAAGTCTTCAGTCCTGGCTGATTCCATCTTATCAGATCGCTATTTGTGATTTTTGTCACCAACTAAAGTTCAAAGTTGATTATATTTGCAGACTAAATTAAGGTTAAAGAAAATGGAGATATTTAAACCTGTGGATATGAAAGTGGATCCACAAAATACAAATATTGAGGACATTGGAAGGGTGAAATGTCTTATTATCGGATCAGGTCCGGCAGGATACACTGCCGCCATATATGCAGCAAGGGCTAACCTTAGACCTGTTCTTTATACTGGACTGGAGGCAGGAGGTCAGCTTACAACAACTACAGAGGTCGACAATTATCCCGGATATCCCGATGGAGTAAGCGGACCCGAAATGATGGAAGATTTCAGGAAACAGGCTGAACGATTTGGTGCCGATATAAGATTTGGCATTGCTACTGCTGTCGATTTCTCTGGAGCAAAGCACAAAGTTACGATTGATGATAATAAGATCATTGAAGCAGATGCTGTTATTATCTGCACAGGTGCCTCTGCCAAATATCTCGGACTTGAATTCGAGACTAAATATGCAGGCATGGGAGTTTCAGCCTGTGCTACATGCGATGGCTTTTTCTACAGGGGAAAAGATGTTGCGGTTGTCGGAGGCGGCGATACTGCAGCTGAAGAGGCTACATATCTTGCCGGAATATGCCGGAAAGTCTATCTTATTGTGCGGAGGGATGAACTGAGAGCTTCGAAAGCAATGCAGGAGAGGGTTTTTAATGCAAAAAATATTGAGATATTATGGGAACATCAGACTGTTGACCTTTTTGGTGAGAACGGGGTGGAAGGAGCTACTCTGGTTAAGAAAAAAGGAACACCGGATGAGGAGTTATTGAAAATAGCTATCCATGGTTTTTTCCTGGCAATAGGTCATACTCCTAACTCAGAGCCTTTTAAAAAGTTTGTTAAGACAGATGCTGTCGGCTATATTAAGACCATTCCGGGCACAACCAAAACAAATGTGGCTGGTGTATTCGCTGCAGGCGATGTGCAGGATTCTCATTACAGGCAAGCTGTTACGGCTGCAGGTTCAGGGTGTATGGCAGCTATTGATGCAGAACGATATTTATCCGATCTAAAATAGATTTCCTCAGTGGCCCTCTGTGCAGCCTGAGCGTCCCGCCTTGCGGGATCGAAGGCCTCTGTGGCACTCCGTGAAAGTTCTTTTTTTGTTACACAGAGTTCCACTGAGGGATCACAGAGGGACACAGAGTGCTATAGTTACTGAAAGCAAAATTGTTTTTAAGCTCTTTTAATAATGAAAACATTCAAAAAGACATTTAAGATAAATGCTGAACCATCTGATATCTATTCGGCAATTACAAATCCATTTACTATTGAACTATGGTCGGGTTATCCTGCTCAGATGAGCACTGAACCGGGAAGTGAGTTCTCTCTCTGGGAGAATGATATTACCGGTAAAAATCTCGAATTTATTGAAAACAGGAAAATTGTTCAGGAGTGGTATTTTGGCAATCAGCCTGATAAATCAATTGTTGCCATCGCAATAGAGCCTGACAGGGAAAACTCGCTTGTTACCGTTGAACATTCAAATATTCCGGATGAAGAATTTAATGATATAGCTGAAGGGTGGAGGGAGTACTATATCGGAGCAATAATAAGCTTCTTTAATCCTAATTTTTGAGATTTTCAATTGAAAAAATTGTCCCTGTCCTTCTTGAAAAAATTGAATAAATATCTTCCACGCAGGCAATAATAAGTGTTGCTATCCCTTTAAAATCGATTGTATTGGAATAATTCTGTATCTTGCTGTTCCACTCGCCTATCCAGTTAAACAGATGATTATCGATGAAGCGGCATATCTCTTGACCCATCTCTGCCTGGCAGGCGGCATCTTCAAGTGCAACATATTTATCAATTAATATGGTTAAAAAGAGAAGTTCAATTGCAAGATGATCATCCGTCATTTTTGCTTTGAATTTTGATACCCACCCATACGAGTTATAAAACTCCGTTACACCGACAGGATAAGTGCCAGAACCAGCGATTTCCTTTTTAGAATAAAGCGATTCAAAGGCCGGAGCAAGAGAATGCTCCTTCATATCAAAAAGCCTGTCGAAGTCATCCTGAAGAATCTCTTTACAAATCTTTTTATCATCGCATGTGTTTCTTAACTGAGAAGCAGCCTTGACAAAGGTGGGGTTTGAACTTGAGACAGGAAGGTTTTTCAAAATACCATTTGTCCAGAAATCGAGAATGCACTCTTCGGAAGGTTTATACATTATTACAGTTCCGGCAAAATAGAGCAGCATGTTGTAGCCTTTCAAAATATTATGCTGCTGTGTGTCAGAGTTCATTGTTATAAATGGTATTATCAGGATATATACTTACTATAAAAAACACTAAAAACTAATAAAGCAGAGGTGATTTGTAGATTATAACCTGAATCAGGGTGGTTTTGTTCGAAATGAGACAAAAAAAAGCTGTACCCGCAGATACAGCTCATTGGAAATATAATTAATAACTACATCAAGTTGAAATCTGCCATCTCATGAGGATATTCATCGTTATCGACTTTCTTTTTGATCTCTTTGAATGTTTTAACTGTATATTCCACATCTTCAAGAGAGTGTGAAGCAGTTGGTATCAACCGTAACATTACCACATCTTTCGGGACAACAGGGTAAATAACAACAGAACAAAAAAGGCCATAATTCTCGCGGAGATCATAAAGCATTTGAGTTACCTGTGTTAGAGGACATTTCATAAAGACCGGAGTTACAGGCGATTCTGTATTTCCAAGGTCAAGTCCGGCATCTTTTAGCCCTTTCTGGAGAGCTCTTACAACTGTCCATAGTTTCTCTTTATATTCAGGATGACTCTGTATTATCTCCAGCCTCTTGATGGCACCTAACGTCATCGCCATAGGTAGAGACTTTGCATAAATCTGCGACCTCAGATTGAACCTCAGATAGGTAATAACCTCTTTTGACCCCGAGACAAAAGCTCCAATTCCAGCCATGGATTTGGCGAAAGTGGCAAAATATACATCAATCTGATCCTGAACACCAAAATGTTCGCCTGTACCAGCACCTGTTTTGCCCATTGTTCCAAATCCATGAGCATCATCTACAAGAAATCTGAAATTATATTTTTTCTTTAAAGCAACTATTTCATCAAGTTTTCCCAGGTCGCCTGCCATACCGAAAACCCCCTCTGTAATAACCAGGATTCCTCCTCCTGACTGTTCAACCAGTTTAGTGGCTCTCTGCAACTGTTTTTCGCAGTTCTTCATATCATTATGCTGGAATACAAACCTTTTTCCCATATGAAGCCTGAGTCCATCCATAATACATGCATGCGCTTCAGAGTCATATACAATAACATCACGTCTGTCGACCAGCGCATCTATTATTGAAACCATCCCCTGGTAACCATAGTTAAGAAGGTAGGAAGCCTCCTTCCCGGTAAATTCTGCAGACATTTTCTCAAATTTCTCATGCATGGAAGTCTGGCCAGACATCATTCGGGCTCCCATAGGATAAGCAAGTCCGTATTCTTTAGTTGCTTCGGCATCAGCCTTCTTCACTTCAGGAAGATTGGCAAGTCCAAGATAATTATTCAGGCTCCATGTAAGTACCTCTTTCCCCCTGAACATCATCCTCGGTGCTATTTCACCTTCAAGCTTGGGAAACATAAAATAGCCGTCGGCAAATCCTGAATACTGACCCAATGCCCCTCTGTTTGTTTTGATTTTTTCGAAAATATCCATGTTGATCCGGTTGATTGTTAAAATTTTCACAAATGTAATTATATTGTGTAAAACCCTCGTACCTATTTATACGTAAAATTATCTGTAATACTTCTGGACTATAATAAATCTAAAATTATTGCGTTTTTCTGACTGATATCAATTATTTTAAGTAATTTTGCGCAACAATTTTTTTAATGAAGTTTAGAATATATATAGTACTGATAGTTTTAGTGTTTGCTAGTTCATGCGGTGAATATGAAAAACTCCTGAAGAGCACTGATTATGACCTGAAAAAAGCCAAAGCAAAGGAGTATTATGATGCAGGGCAGTATGTTAAGTCATCTGAAATTTTAAGCCAGATCATTCCCCGGTACAGGGCTACCGATGAGGCTGAAGATTTAGCCTGGATGAATGCACAGAGCTACTATGGAATGAAAGATTATTATATGGCAGGGAGTTATTTTAAATCATTTGTGGATCAGTTCCCCTTTGGAAAACATGCAGAGGATGCCAATTTTATGGCTGCTATGTGCGATTATAAAATTTCTTATCGTGCAGAACTTGATCAGGAGAATACTCTCAATGCGATTGAGGGATTCAATATTTTTATAAACAGGTTTCCTGCCAGTCCACGAGTTGAAGAGAGTAAAATACTGATGAAGGAACTGGAAGATAAACTCGTGGAAAAATCATATCTGAGTGCAAAACTCTATTACGATATGAAACAATATAAAGCAGCAGTAGTAGCTCTGAATAACAGTCTTAAAGGGTATGCCACTTCTATATACAGGGAAAAGATGATGTATCTAAAATTGAATTCTCTTTTCATGTATGCTGAACTCAGCTTTGCCGATAAGCAAAGGGAGAGATACCAGGATACTCTCGATGACTATTATTCATTCATGGAAGAATTTCCGCAGAGTACATATTCTAAAGAGGTTAATAATATTTTTCAGAAAACAGACAAATATCTTAAATCAGGCATTCCAGCAAGTGGAATAAATAATCAATAACTATGGATTACAGAAAATCAGCAGCCCCTTCAACAACAATAACCCGTAATTTGGATCTGATGACGCAGGGGACAGGTAATATTTACGAAACAGTGATCGTTGTTTCCAGAAGATCAAACCAGATTTCAGTTGAGATGAAACTGGAACTAAACAAGAAACTCGAGGAGTTTGCATCGTATACCGATAATCTTGAAGAGGTTTTTGAAAACCGTGAACAGATTGAGATTTCGAAATTTTACGAAAAATTACCAAAACCAACACTTATTGCATTACAGGAACTGGAAGAGGGAAAAATATTCTTCAGAAATCCTGAAACTGCAGCTAAAGAGAAATAATTACAGGTCATAAAATGCTGAAAGGCAGACATATACTTATCGGTGTAACCGGAGGTATTGCAGCTTATAAAACTGCAAGTATCATCCGGTTGCTTGTTCAGGAGAGTGCTGAGGTAAAGGTTATTATGACAAAAAATGCAAAGGATTTTATTACCCCATTAACTCTTGCAACATTATCAAAGAACAATGTCCTTTCTGAGTTTTATGATTCAGACAACGGGGAGTGGAATAGTCATGTGGATCTGGGTTTATGGGCAGATCTCTTCCTTATTGCCCCTGCAACAGCAAACTCTATTGCAAAAATGGCTAATGGAATTGCTGATAACCTGTTGCTTACTACTTATCTGTCAGCTCGTTGCCAGGTCTTTATAGCCCCTTCAATGGATCTGGATATGTTGAAACACCAGGCAACTATAATTAATATTGAAACTCTTAAAGCTTTTGGGAATTATATTCTGGAACCAACCAGCGGCGAACTTGCCAGCGGCCTTACCGGGAAAGGCAGGATGGCAGAGCCGGAAGAGATTGTAAAGGAGATTAAAAGCTTCTTTACAAAAAAAAAAAGCTATAAGCCATTAAAAGGGAAACACATTCTGATTAATGCAGGGCCCACTCAGGAACCTATTGATCCTGTTCGTTTTATAAGTAATTATTCGTCAGGGAAAATGGGTATCGCTCTGGCAGACACCGCTGCTGAATATGGCGCCACCGTTCAACTGGTTCTTGGTCCGGTAAGTATCAGGCCCCAAAACAGTTCCGTTACAGTAATAAATGTTACAACTGCCGCATCTATGGCAAAAGAATGCCTTTCCAGATTTGCCGGTTCTGATATTGCTATATTGTCAGCTGCTGTTGCTGATTTCACAACAGAGAAGGTAAAAGAGGAAAAGATCAGACGAGGCAGTGAGGAATTATTATTGAGGCTGAAACCAACGATAGACATTGCCAGCGCCATGGGAAAGCTTAAAAAACCTTCCCAGATACTGGTTGGTTTCGCATTAGAAACAAATAACGGAACAGAAAACGCAGCCAAAAAAATGGTCAGGAAAAATCTGGATATTGTTATACTGAATTCACTTAAAGATAGTGGAGCCGGTTTTGGATACGATACTAACCGGATTACTATAATTGACAGAAACAATAATATTGATAAATTTGAGTTGAAATCAAAGAAAGAGGCTGCAAAAGATATTCTTAATAAAATTGTTTCTATGATTCAATGATTTATAAGGATGAAATTATTTAACTTTTCAAAATATTATCTGATTGCCCTATTGGTTTTGCTCCCGGGGATAATTAATTCCCAGGAGCTGAATTGTAATATACAGGTATCTGCACAGCGAATCCAGGGATCAAACCGCCAGGTTTTTGAGAATATGCAACGCGATATCTATGATTTTATGAATAACACCGTATGGACAAATTCTGTCTTTAGTTACGCTGAAAGGATAGACTGCAATATTCTTATCAACCTGAATGACCAGCTGTCGGCAGATGAATTCAGGGGAACAATACAGATACAACTTAGCCGGCCGGTTTTTAATACTACATATAAATCCACCATACTTAATTTTATTGACAATAGTTTTCAATTCAGGTATGTCGAATTTCAACCACTTGAATTTGATCCGAGTACTCACAGGTCAAACCTTGTATCGGTATTGGCTTACTACACATATATTATACTTGGATTTGATTATGACTCCTTCTCTCTCCTGGGCGGAACCGAATTTTTCCAGATGGCTGAAAAAATAGTTACAAGTGCTCAGAATGCGCCAGAGCCGGGATGGAAACCTTACGATGCTTCCAGGAACCGCAACAGATACTGGCTGGTAAAAAATATTCTTGATAAGGAGTATGAAGGAGTAAGAAAATTTATGTATGAATATTATATAAACGGGCTCGACAGAATGGAATCCAGAATATCCGAGGCACGAACCAGCATCGTGGAGAGTCTCAGGGTCATGCAGGAGGTCTACAGGAGAAAACCTGATCCCTTTATGTATCTTGTACAGGTTGTAATGGAATCTAAATCGGATGAGATTATCAATCTTTTTTCTGAAGCATTCCCTGAAGAGAAGAGCCGTGTAGTGGAGATACTTACAGAAATCGACCCTGCCAATAAGGCAAAGTATGAAAAGATCAATGCTTCCAATTTACCCTAATAACCGGTTATGCTTGTAAAACTGTACGTTCAGAATTATGCACTCATACAGGAACTGGACATTGAACTGGACAGCGGCCTTACAATAATCACCGGAGAAACGGGAGCCGGAAAAACAATCCTGCTTGGTGCTCTTTCACTTATCCTGGGTACAAGAGCAGACTCGACAGTACTTTACCATAAAAATGAAAAATGCATTGTTGAAGGCACCTTCCGGATAGAAGATTATGACCTGAACGAGTTTTTTATAAACAACGAATTGGATTATGAGCCTGTCACCATTCTGAGAAGGGAGATTAATCCGGCAGGCAAATCACGTGCTTTTATTAACGATACTCCCGTAACAATCAACCTTCTGAAAGAGCTTGGTGACAAGCTGATAGATATACATTCACAGCATCAGACCTTAATGCTGAATGATAATACCTTTCAGCTTAATGTAATAGATTCATTTGCAGCTATTTCAGAACTTATGAAGGAATACAGGGTGACTTTTTCCTGTTACCGGAAACTGAAAAAAGAGTATTCCGAAATGAGAGAAAAAGCCGACAGGAACAGTGCAGACCTCGAGTATTACCAGTTCCAGGTTAATCAGCTCGAGGATGCAAATCTCAAACCCGGAGAGCAGGAGGATCTGGAGGATGAACAGGAACTGCTGGGCCATTCAGAAGAGATCAAATTATCTCTTAGCGCAGCTTCTAATCTATTCTCATCCGATACAATATCTATCCTCTCAATGCTAAGAGAGGTAAAATTGAGTATTGGGAAAATTATGTCATACATACCAGAAGGTAACAGCCTTTTCACTCGAACAGATTCTTCCCTGATCGAGCTGAATGATCTTGCAGATGAAATTGAGAAAATCTCATCTGCAATTGAAGCTGATCCTCAGCGTCTTGCTCAGGTAAATGAAAGGCTTGATGCTATCTACTCATTAATACAAAAGCATAGGGTTAAGAATCTTGACGAACTTTTATCGCGAAGAGTTGAGATAAAGAAACTAATCGATTCAATTGTTACAGATGATGAGCGGCTGGAGGAACTGCAGGCTCTTATTGAAAAAGAGTTCAAATCATTGGAATCCATATCACAGAAGATGTCAGCAAAAAGAGAAGGTGTACTACCTGATATTGAGTTGAAAATAACTGATTTACTTAAACAACTCGGGATGCCGAATGCAAAATTTAAAATATCGTTGTTTAAATCACGGGAGCTTTCAGCGACAGGTATCGACCAGGCCGATTTTTTATTCTCAGCAAACAAGCAAATTGCTCCTGAGAGTCTTGCAAAGATAGCATCAGGAGGAGAACTTTCGAGAGTAATGCTAAGTCTGAAATCGTTGCTGACACGGAATAATAATCTGCCCACTATAATATTCGATGAGATTGACTCCGGTGTATCGGGTGAGGTGGCTGACAAAGTAGGTCAGATTCTTTCAGCGATGGGCAAATATATGCAGGTTATTAATATTACACATCTTCCTCAGGTGGCATCCAGGGGGAATAAACACTATCATGTTTATAAAGATGATACCGACGACTCAACATTTACCAGGGTTAAGTTGTTATCAGCTAATGAAAGGGTTATGGAAGTTGCCAGGTTATTAAGTGGCAGTGAAGTAACCGAAACAGCATTAAAAAATGCCAGAGAGCTGCTTAATGCAGCTGTAAATTAATGTTTTTACTCACCTATCCTGATAGCAATGTATTTCTTCACAATTCATGTAACAGTTTTTAATTTAGAATTTTTGCTTTTCAATGTTAAAAAAAACCCCCATCCTAGCCTTCCCCCAAAGGGGAAGGAATAAAACCTTTCCCCCTTGGGGGAAACTGAAAGGGGGTAAAAAGCTTTATAATAATGAATAAATTTGTTACATTAATACTGAAGTATAACATTGCAATCGGGACCTCTACACAGGGGAGAGGGGCTAAATTATTGCGAAAGATATTATATAGTTAGAATTTAAATAGATTACAATGAGAGAAGGTCTGTTGCAAGGTAAAAAAGGGATAATTTTTGGTGCACTGAATGAAAAATCTATTGCATGGCAGGTTGCCCTGAAAACATGGGGAGAAGGTGCTGAACTTGTTCTTACAAATGCCCCGGTTGCTATGCGATTTGGAAGCATTACCGAGCTGGCAAAAATTACAGACAGTAAGGTTATTCCTGCTGACGCAACCAAAATGGATGAAATTGAGAATCTGCTTACTGAGAGCATGAAGATCTTTGAAGGTAAATTTGATTTTATTCTCCATTCCATCGGAATGTCGCCAAACGTAAGGAAGGGTATTCCCTACGAACAAACCAGTTATGAAAATATGCTGAAAACATTTGATATATCAGCCCTCAGCTTTCACAGGGTATTGCAGACAGCTTATAAACTTGATGCAATAAAGGAGTGGGGTTCAGTTGTCGCACTCTCCTATGTTGCTGCCCAAAGGACTCTGTCGGGTTATAATGATATGGGAGATGCAAAGGCTCTGCTTGAATCTATTGCACGGACATTTGGCTATATATATGGCCGCGACAGGAAAGTAAGAGTAAACACAGTCTCTCAGTCACCTACCGCGACAACTGCAGGGAGTGGAATACATGGTTTCGATTCCCTGATCGATTTTTCCGAAAGGATGTCACCGCTTGGAAATGCGTCTGCTGAAGAGTGTGCAGATTATTGTGTGTCACTTTTTTCCGATCTTACGAGAAAGGTCACAATGCAGAACCTCTTCCACGATGGCGGTTTCTCAAATATGGGCATGAGCCTGAAGGCTATCGAGCAATACCAGAAGAGTTTTGAGGAGTGTCAATAAGATAATGATCAAAAGAAGGAATTAAGTATAAACACTTATATTTAGAGCGACTTGTATTTTGATGAGTCGCTTTTTTTATATTTGAGGGTAACCTATTCTGGTCATTATGACTAAAATCACACTTCTGCTGCTTTTTTACTTCACCTTCCCCTTGGTTATCATCTATATGTGCAAAAGGTGGTCAATCCTGAAGAAACTTGGATCCATTGTCCTTGCTTATGGATTCGGACTTTTTGTCGGGAGCATTGGGATTCTTCCCCAGGGCAGCAATGCATATAAACTTGCCCTGCAGGGAAGAGCAACGCTCCCGGTAACAGAAATGGATGCTATGCTTGCCTCAGGAACTTTGAGCCAGTCTGATAATTTTGTAAACTCAATTGCTTCAGCACAGGATATGCTGATCTCGGTTATTGTGCCTCTTGCTTTCCCTCTTCTTCTTTTCTCGCTTAATATTAAACGATGGCTGCGTTTTGCCAGGGGAGGATTCATCTCTATGATACTGGCTTTGATATCTGTAATTGTAATTGTAGGTTCAGGATTTTTTATTTTTAAAACTGTTGTTCCTGATTCATGGAAAGTAGCAGGAATGTTAATTGGAGTATATACCGGGGGTACTCCAAATCTTGTTTCACTGAAGGTTGCGCTGGGAGTAGATCCGAATCTTTTTGTAATGACAAGTACTTACGATATGATTGTGGGAGCGGTCACCATTATATTTTTCATAACCCTTGGTCCCAGGGTTTTCAGAGCTATTTTGCCACCCTTTAAACATGGGCTGTCAAGCTCTGATACGGATGATGCAATTGCAGAGAGTGAAAGTTTTGAGGATTATACAGGCATGTTCAAAAGAGGCAGGCTCCTTCCTCTCATTAAGGCCCTGGGCCTGGCATTATTGATTTTTATTCTATCTTTTGGAATCAGCACACTTCTTCCAAACATCTCCCAGATGGTTGTGGTAATTCTTTCAATTACCACGCTTGCTATCCTGGCATCACTGGTAAATCGGGTAAACACGATTGAAAAGACTTTTCAGCTTGGTATGTATTTGATTCTTGTATTTTCATTTACTGTGGCTTCAATGGCTGACCTGGGATCGATGTTCAGCATAGGTTTTCTTGGCCTGTTTGCTTATATATCATATGCCTATTTCGGTTCTCTTATTCTTCATCTGATACTCTCAAAGATATTCAGAGTTAATGCTGATGATTATCTGATAACAACCGCTGCACTTGTATTTTCACCACCATTTGTTCCTGTTGTAGCCGGGGCATTAAAGAATAAGGATGTGATTATCACCGGGATTACTGTTGGTATAATTGGCTATGTAATAGGTAATTATCTTGGAGTTGGATTAGGATACTTCCTGAAGGGATTCTGATTCTTTGCCCCAAAATCCTGCTAAGCGGGACTAAATCTCTATTTATATCGAAGTCTTAATTGATAATCAGAATTAGTCCCACTTTAGGGGGAAGGCCGCATAGCGGCCAGGAGGCTATTTACTAAAACAGATAATTCAACCCTATTGAAAATCCGATATTTCCATCCTGCTCATTCAGGGCTTTCCCGATATCCACCGCTATCACAAAGTTCTGGTTCATAGCCAGCATAATACTGATTCCTGCACTCTGGTGAATCTTTTCGGTGTCTGGTTTAAAGAAGTCAGAGAAATTCTCTGATCCATCATAGTAGAGATCAAAGTCGGTTTCAAGATTAGCAGGGAGAGCAATATTTTTTGTGATCTTTCCAAAATCATAAAACAGGTCGAGCCCTAAATAACAATCCTGTTTAAGAAGAGTAAAGTATACAGGTTTCCAGCGAAGTTCAATATTGCCCAGAAAGAACGCATCCCCGATGACCCTGTTCCTAAGGATCCCTCTTAAAGAACTTGATCCACCCAGACCCTCAGAAGATGTTCCTGTAAGTCTTGATGTAATTACCTGTGATTGATAGAAAAAGGGTACCTCACCGGAAAGAGTGGCCTGATAGCCTAAACGGTATACAAGTGCAAGATCGTTTTCAATTAATGTAAAATACTGACGATGAGTAATATAGAATTTTGAAAAACTCCAGTCATTTCCGAGAAATGAAGGGGCTATCTCAATTCCAAGTTCTGACCATAGCCCTTTCATTGGATTGGGTCTGTTATCCCTGCTATCCCAAATCAGTCCTGCTTTAACAGTATTAACCCATCCTCCATCAGTCTCGTTTGCGCTAATTAATCCAAGATCCTGATATCTTTCAAACAGACCTGGCTGGTCAGTTACTGAAGGCAATAGAACATCTTTACCTTTATTAAGATTATCAATATTTACAGAGCTGGTTTTGAAATTCTGGAAAGCAAAACCGGCGCTCCACTTAATATGATCTCCTGATAACCTGCCCTGAAAATCGTTTTTAAACCTGAACTGGTTTCTCTCAAAACGGTAAAACATTCTTGTCCTGTAAAGAGAATTTGTTGCTGCATCGTCCTCCCAGTCTTTGTTATAAACAGATTCATACCCGTTGAAACCATAGAAATTATTAGCCTTATCCGGAAGATAGCTAAGGTCACTTATTAATTCAACTCCGGGAATGAGATGATTTGATTCATACATAAACCTGTATATGGCACTTCCTTTTGTAAAACGGGATATTTCAGTATATGTATGATCAAGCCAGTCAGGATATTTAGTGTCATCTCCATAATTAAAAAATTCTGCAAGAGCTCCGTATTGAAACCCCAGATCGGAGTCAAAGGTGACAGCAGGAAGGGCACCGCCAAATTTCCATCCTGTTTTTACCTTTTTATCCTGTGCAGACAGTGATAGCACCAGCATTGATATCAGAATTATTGAAAGGATTTTTTTCATCTGTTTTGGTTTTAGTTCAATGTTCTAAAGATAAAGAAAAGTGGAAATTTCAATCACTTTTTTCAATAATTGCTACCTTAGAGCCTAAATTTATCATTCGATGAATAGAGGATTGCTGATTAAAAATATAAAGTCACTGGTTCAGACTGAGGAGACAATTAAACTTAAGGTCAGCGGTAAAGAGATGTCAGTACTTAATTCAATTGATGATGCATACCTCTATATCAGAGATGGTTTGATTAGTGATTTTGGACCTATGAATGGATTCCCTCACAGTAGAATCCTGGCCGAAGATCCTGATGTACATATTATTGATGCTGCCGGTAAATTGGTCTTCCCCTCTTTTTGTGACTCACATACACATATAGTTTATGCAGGGAGCCGCGAAATTGAGTATAGTGACAAAATCAGGGGATTATCATACGAGGAGATAGCCAGAAGAGGAGGAGGGATACTAAACTCTGCAAAAAAGCTCCACGAAACCTCAGAGGAAGATTTGTTTATTCAATCGATGGGACGTATTAATGAGATAATTGGCCAGGGGACCGGAGCAGTTGAAATAAAGAGCGGTTATGGTCTGAATACAATAGATGAGATTAAGATGCTACGGGTGATCAGACGGATAGGTGAATCATCTCCTGTAAGTGTAAAGGCTACATTTCTTGCGGCTCATGCAATTCCCCGGGAGTATAGAAATAACCGTGAAGGCTATATTGATCTTGTTATAAATGAGATGATCCCCGTTGTAGCCTCTGAAGAGCTTGCCGATTATATTGATGTTTTCTGCGACCTTGGATTTTTCACAACTGAGGAGACTGAAAGGATAATAATGGCAGGGATGAAATATGGACTAACTGCAAAGCTGCATGCAAATGAACTTGACTATTCCGGAGGTATCCAGGCAGGAGTGAAGTATAATGCTCTTTCTGTCGATCATCTTGAATTTACAGGAGATAAAGAGATCAAAGTTCTTATTGATTCGGAGACCATGCCAACTCTCCTTCCCGGAGCATCATTTTTTTTGGGAATGACGGATCCTCCGGCAAGGAAAATGATTGATGCCGGTTTGCCGGTAGCACTGGCATCTGACTACAATCCCGGTTCATCACCCTCCGGTAACATGAAGTTGATTATGTCTCTGGGCTGTATTATACTGAAAATGCTTCCTGAAGAGGTAATAAATGCTGTAACAATAAACTCTGCTTATGCTATGGGACTGTCAGAAACACACGGTTCAATAGCAAGGGGAAAGGTGGCTAATGTGTTCATTACAAAAGAAATACCATCATATCAGTTTATGCCGTATGCCTATGGCAGCGACCTGATTGATACAGTAATACTAAAAGGAAAAATAATTAATTGAATTTACACCTCTGTGAAACCTCTGTGGAACTCTGTGTCAGTTCTTTATTCTTTTATTTCACAGAGGAAATCCGGAGGAATCACAGAGAGCCACAGAGAAGTATTTAAATATTATATATGGAGAATCGAATTTTAGAATGTGTTCCGAATTTCAGTGAGGGGAGGGAGATGGCACTAATAAAACAGATTACCGATGTAATTGAATCTGTTGATGGTGTAAAACTGCTCGATGTTGATCCCGGGAAAGATACAAACAGGACAGTAGTTACCTTCGTCGGGAGCCCTGAATCGGTTTCGGAAGCAGCTTTTCTCTCAGTTAAAAAGGCCTCCGAGCTCATTGATATGTCAAAACATCACGGTGAGCATCCCAGGATGGGAGCTACAGATGTATGTCCGTTTGTACCGGTTTCAGGAATCAGCATGGAGGAAACGGTGAGTTATGCACGTAAGGTGGGAGAGAGGATTGGAAATGAGCTGGGAATACCTGTATATTGTTATGAAAATGCGGCCTTTAAGGAGAGCAGGAAAAACCTTTCAAACTGCAGGTCGGGAGAATACGAAGGACTAAAAAAAAAGCTGGCTGACCCCGTGTGGAAGCCCGATTTCGGTCCCTCAGTCTTTAATAAGAGCTCCGGGGCAACAGCAGTAGGTGCAAGGGATTTTCTTGTTGCCTTTAATGTGAATCTTAATACCCTATCGACGAGGCGGGCAAATGCAATTGCTTTTGATGTAAGGGAGAAGGGGAGGATCAAGAGAGAGGGTGATCCGGCAACTGGTAAGATAATAACAGATGAAAAAGGGGAAAAGGTTACGATACCCGGGTCACTAAAATCGGTGAAAGCTATCGGGTGGTATATTAAAGAGTATGGGATAGCTCAGATTTCGATGAATCTCACCAATATTTCTGTTACCCCGGTTCATATAGCTTTCGATGAGGTTTGCCGTAAAGCTGGTGCAAGAGGGGTTAGAGTAACCGGATCGGAGCTTGTCGGCCTCATTCCTCTGAAAGCCCTTCTCGATGCAGGAAGGTATTTCCTTGCAAAACAGAAACTCTCCTGCGGAGTATCTGATGATGAACTTATTAAGATCGCAGTCTGTTCGATGGGCTTAAATGAAATACGTCCTTTCAATCCGGAAGAAAAAATAATTGAATATATTATGACAAAAGAAGAGAAACAGGAGAGACTCATTTCCAGGAGCCTGAAAAAGTTTATGGATGTTACTGCCTCAGATTCCCCGGCGCCAGGAGGCGGTTCAGTTTCTGCGTATATTGGTGCTCTTGGAGTGGCTCTTGGTACAATGGTTGCAAATCTTAGCAGCCACAAGCGCGGATGGGATGACCGTTGGAAAGAGTTTTCAGACTGGGCTGAGAAGGGAAAAGATATTCAAAACAGGCTTTTGGAACTTGTTGATGAAGATACAGATGCTTTTAATGCTATTATGAAAGCTCATGGACTTCCAAAGAGTTCAGATGAAGAAAGAAATGTTCGTGATAATGCCATCGAAGAGGCTACAAAAAATGCAATTATTATTCCTTTAAGAGTAATGGAAACTGCTTTTTCAGGGTTCGATTTATTAAGGGAAATGGTCGAAAAAGGAAATCCAAATTCAATTACCGATGCCGGTGTGGGTGCACTGGCTCTTCGTTCATGTATCAGGGGAGCTTTTCTTAATGTTAAGATCAATGCATCGGGACTCAGGGACAAAGATTTTTCAAGAGAAGTAATATCCAGATCAAAAAATATTGAAACAAAAGCTGAGATTGAAGAGAAAGTGATCTTAGACCTTATTGAGACGCACCTTAAATGAAATTCTTCATTGGTTGCAAGGTGCAAGTTGCACGCACCCCGCACCATTTTCTTTATGAGATAATTCTCCGGATTGTCCTCAATTTATGGGAATAGCCACGGATTTCCGCCTTAAATATCCCCTGGTGATCAATCGTATCTATTCTTACTCTTCCTGAAGCATGGATGACCAGTCCTCTCGATAGGATCATTCCAACATGGGTTATCCGGCCCTGCTCATTATCGAAAAAAACCAGGTCACCCGGCTTGGTATCATCAATAAAATCGATGTTTATACCCTCTTCAGACTGCAATCTGCTATCGCGCCTGATAGGAATTCCATGTATTTTGTATACAAGTTGTGTAAAGCCTGAACAATCTATCCCGGAGGGAATACGGCCTCCCCATATATAAGGGCTGTTAATGAATTTCAAAGCTGTATCGGTGAGGGAGTCTGTTGTTGAAATGTGACTATTACTGAATTCCTTGCCAATAGTGTATATATTTTTACCGATAGAAAAGCTGTAATTCTCAAAATCGGGACTAAAAACCTCACATCCGGCTTCAAGTACCATTTTTGTCTTGTCTGGTTTGTAACATACAAGAGACCTGTTAAGTACATGAGCAGACATATCATTCACTTCAGCAATGTGCTGAAGGTGGTCCATGTCGATCCACCCCTGGTATTTATCGAATACCGTTTCAATCTTCATCCAGTTACCGGATCTGTCTGTAACTAAATACTTCTCACCAAAAAGTACCTGGCTTAACATCTCCGATCTGTGTGAAGGACCAGATCGTAACGGTACAAATACATTCTCACATATGTATGTTTCCATTTAAAAGGATTTGGCTCAAAATTAATAAATATACTCCATAGTATCATTATCCCCCTGTGTCTCTGGTTTATTAGCTTCTGCAATCATTCCATATCTGTATTTGATTTAGTCTTGCTTATGGAAGTATGGGATTGTGTCGCCCTCCAATGTCGGGCTCACAATGACTCTGCATTTAGGATAAATATGTTTTCGGTTTGGAGCTGAATTTAATGAAGTTAACTGTCATTGCGAGTCCCTATACAATTTTGCACACCAAGTATTATGACAACTGTAATACTAAGATATTCTTACTGTTTGAAGTGGAAATTCCTCATTTCATCCCGATAAATCGGGATTCCATTCGGAATGACAATTCATTCTTGGTCAGAGGGGGGTTAGAGTTGGAGGTTCGCCGCTGCGAACCTCCAACTCTAACCCTGTGACCCCAGGAAGTCCTGTCATCCTGAGTCCCGCTCCAGCGGGACGAAGGATCTCCATCTACCATTGGTGTACTCCTAAAAGGCACCGTTATTTGAGATATTCATACAAGTCAGACTACTGATTATATGACACCAGACAAATATCTTATAATCCATGAGTTATGAAATGTTGTCATTAGTAGGATCCCGACTTGTCGGGAGACGAAGGAATCCTCAGGTTCACACAACTAACATTCTGGATATGATAGCCCTGATTACAGAAAAATTACTCTACTTTTACCTTTAATTTTCATATTCGTCATCTAAACCGGATAATGATCGTAGTTCAGAAAGGTTGGTAAATGAAGAAAAAGCAACTGATAGATATTATTTTCTTCTTATTGAGTGTAATAACTGTCATGATAATATGGCCACGGGAAAAAAGAGATACCCTGCCTGAATTTATTGGAAGTGTGATACTTGTATCTTCCTGTTATCTGATCCTTTATCTGTTCCTGTATAATTTTCGTTCCGAAATACTGGATGTAACACGTAAAACATTCTTCATCATCATTACTATACTGGTTTTTATTCTGTTAACAAGAGCTGTAATAAGTTTTTACGATCAGGCTATCCTGTATCTGATTCCATTTGCTGTTATACCAATAATAATAAGTACTTTTTATGATTCAAGGCTCGCATTATTTATTCTTCTTATCACAATTATGCTGGCAGCATTTATTGTTCCTGATCCATTTGAATTTGTTTTTATGAATTTTATTTCAGGTGTGGCGGCTATATTCTCAATGGTTAATATTTACAGAAAGGCAAGATTGTTCTTCGCTGCACTTACTGTTGTGTTTAGCTATTCAGTCATACACCTGGCGTTCAGTTTTATTGGTAATGAAAGTTTCACAGGAGTAAACTGGTCAGACTATAAGTGGTTTGCAGGCAATGGGATTATGATTCTTTTAAGTTATCCTTTGATCTTTCTTTTTGAACAGAAATTCTTCTTTTTATCCGACACTACTCTATTGGAATTATCGCATACAAATCAACCACTCTTAAGAAAATTAGCCGATGAAGCTCCGGGTTCATTTCAACATTCACGACAGGTTGCAAATCTGGCTGAAGAAGCTGCCAGGGTAATTGGGGCAAACATACTGCTTGCCAGGACCGGGGCTCTCTATCATGATATCGGGAAAATGGTAAATTCTGAATATTTCATTGAAAACCAGGCAATTAATAGTCCTCATAATGAACTTGATCCTCTTGAAAGTTCAAAGATTATAATAAATCATATACATGAAGGGGTAATGCTTGCCAGAAAATTTAAACTTCCTGTTCAGATTATTGATTTTGTCAGGACTCACCACGGTACAACCAAAGCCTTCTTTTTCTACAAAAAGTATCTTGACACAAAAAAGAGAGACAGTGATCTTGAGAAAGAGTTTATCTACCCGGGACCCAAACCATTTACAAAAGAACTGGTTATTGTAATGATGGCAGATGTTGTGGAAGCATCCTCACGAACCCTTGATAAATATACTGAATTCACTATCAGCGAACTGGTAGAAAGGGTATTTATTATTCAGGAACAGGATGATCAGTTTTCAGATGCCCCTCTTACATTTAAGGATATTTCTGATATAAAAAATGCATTCAAGAAAAGATTATTGAACATTTACCATTCAAGGATCGCCTACCCTGAAAGAGAATCTGTGCCGGATTAACGCATATCAATAATATCAACTCCCTTATATTTCCCTGGTTGAAAATTAAAGGTACCAGGATCAGGTTTGGTTTTCAGATTATACTCTCTGACAAGCAGAGTAAGTATTATCCCGTCCCTTTGTATATATTCCAGACTTTTCAGATCCAGTAGTGAATTCCCGATGTAAAGTCGTACCCTGAGAAGATCACTTTTTATATCTTCCGGATATAATTCTATTACATATGATCCTCCCTTCTCTTCAATTAGCCTGTTTTTATACCCGCTTTTGTACATGGTGAAAATTGAAGAGGGTCTATTCTGGAATGAATTGTCCTTCTTATCAGGTTTCATTATTGTTACCTCTTTCTCAGCAGGAAGGTAACTCCATGATATTTCTCCATTATACCAGATAATATTATCGGGCAGGTCAAGTCTGTATTTGTCTTTACTGAGTATTATAGAACCTGTCAGAGTATCGTTTGTATTTTCCATCTGGTCGGTCTTTACCAGCCTGAATTTCATCGATACAGACGGAGCTCCCAAAGCGTTTGCAGAGAATCTGTCAAGAATTTTAATGGACTCAGGATCATTCTGTCCGCTGGCATGAACAGTTACAAGAAAAAGTAATAGAATTTTAACCAGTGAAAGTCTCATAAAGATAGCTTTACTCAAGACTCTTCAAAATCTGTTCCAAAGCTATAAAGTCGGAGCACAGAACATCTCTTGCCTTACTTCCCTCGAATGGTCCAACAACTCCTGCCGCTTCAAGCTGATCGATAATTCTGCCTGCCCTGTTGTATCCGATTGAAAGTTTCCTCTGAATCAGCGATGTGGATCCTTGCTGGTGTTGTACTACAAGTTTTGCCGCTTCATCGAACATCGGATCTCTCTTGCGGAGGTCAACTTCCAGTGTCCCGGCTTCACTGTCGTCAATGTATTCCGGCAGATGCATTGCATCAGCATAACCCTGCTGCGATCCGATAAACTCTGTAAGCTCTTCTATCTCAGGAGTATCGATAAAGGCACATTGAACCCTTACCGGTTCATTACCTGATGATACAAGCATATCCCCCCTTCCTACAAGCCTGTCGGCTCCGGTTGCATCAAGAATGGTCCTGGAGTCAATAGAGGAGAAAACCCTGAATGCAATACGTGTCGGGAAATTTGCTTTTATAAATCCTGTTATAATATTGGCAGAAGGCCTCTGAGTTGAAATGATAAGATGAATACCTATAGCTCTGGCAAGTTGCGCAAGCCTGCCGATGGGCCCCTCAATCTCCCTTCCTGCTGTCATTATCAGATCGGCAAATTCATCGATAATTAAAACGATATAAGGTAAGTACTTATGGCCTTTTTCAGGACTTAGCTTTCTTGAAATAAATTTCTCGTTATACTCTTTGATATTACGCGCTTGAGCCGCTTTTAAAAGCTCAAGCCTGCTATCCATTTCAATGCATAAAGAGTTAAGCGTTTTAATTACTTTTTGAGTATCGGTGATTATTGCATCCTCTTCATCCGGCAGTTTGGCTAAAAAATGTCTTTCAATCTTCGTATATAAAGGCAGTTCAACTCTCTTGGGATCAATAAGAACAAATTTTATTTCAGCAGGATGCTTCTTATAAAGGATTGATGTGATGATTGCATTAATACCAACGGATTTTCCCTGACCTGTAGCTCCGGCAACAAGCAGGTGCGGCATTTTTGTCAGATCGACAATATAAGGATCATTGGTAATTGTTCTTCCAAGCGCAAGGGCAATATCAAATTTTGTCTCCTGAAAGGCTTTTGAAGTAATAAGTGACCTCATCGAAACCGTTTCGGGTTTTTTATTTGGAACCTCAATACCAACAGTTCCCCTGCCGGGAATAGGAGCAATAATCCTTATCCCAAGGGCAGAGAGGTTAAGCGAGATATCATCCTCAAGGGATTTAATGCGTGCAAGCCTGATCCCGCGTTCAGGTACGATCTCATATAAAGTTACTGCCGGTCCAATTGTGGCGGAAATACTTTTTATACTTATCTTATGGTCACCCAGTGTTTTGATGATATTCTCCTTGTTCTCAAATACTTCAGTGTTATCAAATGCACTGTCCGATTTGTGTTCTTTAAGAATTGAGACCGGGGGAAATTTATATCTCGATAGATCCAGCCGGGGATCATAGTCTTCCATTAACCTTTCAACCTCCTGATCCGAAAGATTATCTCCTGTCCCGGGACGTGTTATATTAATCGGAACCTCATCATCAGGTTCAACAACCCCTGAATCATTATCAAAGTCGCGGATTATAGATCCTTTGGTATTGTTTGCCGGTGTCTCCTCATCCATTTCGTCAGGGTCGATGTTCAGGGTTCTTGTTTTTACTAAAAATTCAACCTGATCTTTTTCCGACCGGCCTTTATTTAACAGCCCTGCTTCTGGTGTTGTTAATCCGGAATCTGATACATTTTCATCGGAGATAAAATCCTTATTGTCTTCAGATTTATGAGCCTTCAGAAAGTCAGGTAATCTTAATCCGAAAGAAGATGGTTTAATTCTCAGTGCAAAAACAAGGTATGTTATTGTACTGAAAGCCAGGAAGACTCCTGTCCCTATCATACCCATGAAAGCATTCATCCACCTGGTGATCAGATATCCCTGGGCGCCACCCGGACCACTAATAAGATATTCATCTGACTTACCAAAGATAAATCCAAGAAGAAGTGAAAGAATAATCGCTGCAAATGCAAATTTAATTATAAGCCTGAAGGGTTTGATCCTGGGAAAATTCAGAAGATATAGTCCTATTGTACCAATTATTACAGGGATAAAGAATGCCCCATATCCAAAGCCATATCCCATTATCATTTTAGCAAGAAAATGTCCGCTTTTCCCTGACCAGTTTTTTACTTCAATATCGGCACCTGATAATATTGCTGAGTCAGGAAGACTCTGATCAGTCTTCCACCAGAAGAGATAAGCGACACATGCGAGAAGCAGGTATAAAGCAAATCCTGTTAATAGAATTCCGGTAATAAATTTGATCCTCTCGTCTGATAAGAAGGATTTAGATTTTTGAGAACCTTTCGCAGTTTTTGTGTCCTTTTTTTTTGCAGCCTCTTCCCTCTCTTTATTCATTTCTGCATGAAAATTTAACTTCCCATCTTATTCATTAACCTGATAATATCCTCCTTTGAGACTCTGCTGTATTTTGCTTTTCTCTCAAAAGTATCATCAGAAATATCCTTCTTATATACAGACTCAGCTTCAAAATGGAGTTCTGTATTACCCATTAAAAAGAAAAAACTCATCAGAACCCCATCAATCTTGTTGAATGGCGTAGATGCATTTGGATTCTTTATCTTTATCTCATCTGTATACCAAATGTCCAGTACGATTTCCCTGTCAGCCGGGAATGATACTTCTGCATTTCTGCAGTTTAAACCGCATATAACGGCTTTTTTTGATGTTTCACTTATGACCATTCCATCCATTACCTCAAATCCGGGATATAATTCTCCCTGTTTCCCTGCATAATAAATATTTAATGGTGGCACACTGAAATATGTATCAAATATTCCCTCCTCTGGATTGGAGAGATTAATAATTCCTGAATTAGCCATTCCGGTCATTTCCCAAAGAGTTTTATTATCTTTAAAGGAGAGAATAAGGTTCCTTGGTAAAAATTCTTTTGGAACAAAGAAATCACCTACATAGCTTATATTATAATGAATTTCACCCTGATCGAGATTCTTACCACCCTTTTCTCTACAGGAGTATCCTGACATTGCGAAGATTAGTGCAATGAACAATACATAGCTAAATCTCACTTATCTTATCTGTTATTTTGAATTATGTAAATGTAGCATTTTTTTTTAAATCATCTCTTTTCTATGCAAATTATGATATTATTCTTTCCGGAATATGTTATTAAACAATTATGTGGCAGGTTTTGTTTCAATCCCATTATTGGGGTAAATAGAGGGAATTTGTTAGATTTGTGATCTTGAAAAATGGCATATGAAAAAGAAACTTGCACTTGTGGCCCTGGGCGGTAATGCTATCCTTAGAGGCGATCAGGTTGGAACAATTGATGAGCAGGAAGAGAACACAACTGAGACTATCGAGAATCTGATATTTTTAATTAAGGAGGGTTATGATCTGGTCATTACCCATGGAAATGGTCCTCAGGTAGGTAATATCCTTATGCGGAATGATGCTGGTGAACAATTATATAAGATAGCTCAGATGCCTATTGATATTTGTGTGGCTGACACACAGGGTGGAATCGGTTATATGATTGAGAGAATGCTCCGAAATGTGCTAAACAGGCATGGAATCAAAAAGAATGTTGTATGTCTCGTAACCCAGGTACTGGTTGATAGTAAAGATCCTGCCTTCACCGATCCTCAGAAAAGAGTGGGGAGAATTTATTCGAAGGAACAAGCGGATGAACTGACATCACAAAAAGGATGGGTATTCAGAGAGGAGGTTAAATCGAAGGGTGGATTCCGGAGGGTTGTTCCCTCCCCGGCTCCCTACGGCGTTATGAATGAATCAATAATTCGCGACCTTGCGATGAAAGGCAATATCGTTATCGCTGCAGGAGGTGGTGGTGTCCCTGTTTATATCGATGAGAAGAGAGATGTCAGACCGGCTGAAGCAGTTATCGATAAAGATCTTGCTTCTTCATTGCTTGCTACACTGATAGGTGCTGATGAGTTCTATATTCTTACAGATGTACCCTATATATATCTTAATTATAAAAAGCCAAATCAGGAGATAAGGGAGTTCCTTGATTATAATGATACAGTGAAATACCTGAATGAGGGACAGTTTTCGGAAGGAAGTATGGCACCTAAAATCCGGGCATGTTTGAACTTTATTAAAAATGGGGGAAGGAAAAGTATTATCACTGAAGCATTTAAACTGGCTGATAAAAAATATGGTTCAAAAATTACCATGGAGTATGAAGACGACAGGAGTTAGGTTAAAGACAAAAGACAAAAGACAAAAGACAAAAGGTATATGTAATAAGTCAAAAGAATGAATAAACATCTGCCTCCAAATGTGTGACAACTTTTTAATAGTTTTGCCAACTATATATTATTTTTGCACCCTGCTAAATTCGAATTTTGTAATTTGTATTTTACATTTTGAACTTTGATTTGTCATTTGAACTTTACATTTTGAACTTTGAACTTTGAGCTTTTAATTTAAATCCTATGACTCCAAATCTTAAAAACAGAAATTTCCTCAAACTTCTCGATTTTACCCGGGATGAAATTCAATATCTTCTTGATCTTGCTGCTGAACTTAAGAGATCAAAAAATGCAGGCACCGAACAACCCATGTTAAAGGGTAAAAATATTGCTTTGATTTTTGAAAAAGCATCGACACGAACAAGATGTGCTTTTGAGGTTGCTGCTCTCGACCAGGGTGCTCATGTAACATATCTTGGACCAAGCGGTTCACAGATAGGGCAAAAAGAATCAATGAAAGATACAGCAAGGGTCCTTGGACGTATGTATGATGGAATAGAGTACCGCGGATATGGTCAGCATATTGTTGAAGAGCTGGCTCAATATGCAGGAGTACCTGTTTGGAACGGACTAACAACAGAATTCCATCCAACTCAGATCCTTGCCGATCTGATGACAATGGCTGAGCACTCTGATAAACCATTGAATAAGATTTCTTTCTGCTATCTTGGTGATGCGCGGAATAATATGGGAAATTCTCTTATGGTTGGTGCTGCCAAAATGGGAATGGATTTCAGGGCTGCTGCTCCCAAAGCATGTCAGCCAAATGATGACCTTGTTGCAAAATGTATGGATATTGCCGGTGAATCCGGCGGGAATATAATGATTACAGAAAACGTTGATGAAGCTGTCAAAGGAGTTGATTTCCTGTATACCGATGTATGGGTTTCGATGGGTGAGCCTGAGTCGGTATGGGAAGAACGTATTGATCTTCTTGAACCTTTCCAGGTAAATACTGATGTAGTAAGGAAAAGCGGAAATCCAAATGTGAAATTTCTTCATTGCCTGCCTGCATTTCATAACCGGGATACCAAAATAGGAGAGGAGATTTACCAGAAATTTGGTCTCAATGGAATGGAAGTCACAGAGGAGGTCTTTGAATCTGAGAATTCAATCGTTTTCGATGAGGCTGAAAATCGCCTGCATACGATCAAAGCCGTTATGGTGGCGACTCTGGGAACTTTTTAGCGCGGAGCACAGTGCACAGAGCACAGAGCATGGGACAAAAGTGAAAATATGAATAATTTTTACTCCCCAGAATACCCTGAGCCCTGAGCCCCGAGCCCCTACCCCTAGGCGATCCACTCTTTGAAAAAATAAAATGTAATAGTGAAAGATGCAGCAAGTTTCAGTCCGATACCTGTAAGGAATCCAAGAAGGCTACCGAACCCGGCTTTCAGAGCATAATTTATATCATCTTTGAATATCATCTCCCCGACAAATGCACCAATTAAAGGTCCTAATATTATTCCAAAAGGTCCAAGAAACAAGCCTATAATCAATCCAACTACAGCACCTCTTGTTCCATATTTTGACCCGCCAAACTTTTTTGTTCCCCACACCGGAACTATAAAATCCAGAATTGTCGCAATCACTGCTATGCCACCAAGTATTATCAATATCGTATTTGAGAAGTGACCAAACCTTGTCAGATGGAGCAATACCAATCCAATATAACTTATAGGGGGGCCCGGAAGAACAGGAACAAGGCAGCCGATTATTCCCACGATCATAAGAATTATCCCAAGAATCAGGAGTATATAATCAGACATTTACTGATATTCTTAGAATTTGAAATATAAGAATCTATTCTACTTTTTGCCCAGATCCTCGAACTCCACATTAGTAAATTCCTCAGCTGAAATCGCAGTTTTTTCATCACCTGGTTCAATAGCTGATGAGATTACCGGGGATTCAGATTCATCTTTGCCATTATCAATATAAGCAACAGCGTCTCTTAATCCTTCAGTAAACTTTTCAAAATCTTCCTTGTACAGGAAAATTTTGTGTTTCTCGTAAAATACCTTCCCTTCTTTGCCTAAACGTTTCTTGCTTTCTGTAATAGTGAGATAATAATCATCCTTCCTGGTAGCTTTTACATCAAAAAAATAGGTTCTTTTTCCGGCACGTACTACCTTGGTGAAAATCTCTTCTTTTGCATACTTTTCTTCATGCCCGTTTATGACCTCCTTTATTCCTGCTTCTTCTTCCATTGCTAAGTCAGTTAATGATAGGGTTTTGTTTTGTATTGTCAAATGTAACAATTATTTTATCAAATCAAAATTTAGCCGTTTTATTATAAGTAAAGGTGTTTACCATCAAAACCGGGAGATCTTCTGTTTGGTATTGATTGAGCATTTGCAATTTCTCATATGTTTTAAGCAACCTTCATAATTGTTTCTCACTCATAAATATACTTATTTGTTTTGACCATAACGGAAAAAGAGTATTTTTGCACGGGAAAATTGAGGTTCTTTATTAATGATAAGCAGGAGATTACTTCGTATAAAAGCTTTAATGGTTTTATACGCTTTTAACAGGAGGGACGACAATGATATGGCTCATGCCGAAACCGAACTTATGTTAAGTATTGGCAAGACCTATGATCTTTATCATTATTTACTCCTGCTTGTGCTTGAGATTGCTGAAATTGCCAGAGAGAGAATTGATCAGGCTCTTCAAAAGAAAATGCCCACCCATGAGGATCTCAATCCCCAAAAAAAGTTTATAAACAATAAGGTGGTATCACAACTTAAAATTAACAAATCTCTTAACAAGTATATATCTTCAAATAAACTTTCATGGGTAAATAATTCACATATACCAAGATTGCTTTATAATAATATGGTTGACTGGGAAGTATATCAGGAATATATGAAATCTGATAGTACAGATTATGGATCTGATAAAAGGTACATTTACAGTATGATAACAGACTTGTTCTCAAATTCCAAAGATCTTTTATTAAACCTTGAAGAGCAAAGCATATACTGGAATGATGATATCGGTTATGTATCGGCCATGGTTGGAAAAACCCTTAAAAAATTCAAATTTGATTCAGGTGAGAATTTCCCGCTAATGCCTTTATTTAAAAATGAAGAGGATATGGAATTTGTTAAGATTCTTTTCAGAAAGGTAATTTTGAATTCGAGCAGGAGCTCAGAACTAATCGATAGAAATACAACAAACTGGGAGGTTGATCGAATAGCCCTCATGGATATTCTTGTTATGCAGCTTGCCATAACTGAGATCCTGGAATTTCAGGAAATTCCGGTGAAGGTTACTCTGAATGAATATATTGAAATTTCAAAATACTACTGTACACCAAAAAGCAGTACATTTGTTAACGGAATTCTCGATAATATAGTTAAAGAGATCCGGCAAGATGGACTTATTAATAAATTTGGAAGAGGTCTGGTTGGAGAAACTCTGACAGGTTTAAATTGATTACCAGAAATTTATGTATTTAATAAGAAAAGGCTTTATAGGAACATTGGTCTTGATAGCAATACTTTCATCAAGTTGTGGAAACAGTTCAAGAAATGATGATAGTATTAATTCCGGGTTACAGCCTGAAGACAAAGGAATTCCTGAGTTGATATTCCGGGAATATGAACATAATTTTGGGAAAGTATCTGAGGGTGAGAAAGTTGCATATGTTTTTATATTTGAAAACAAGGGAACCGGCAATCTGATAATAGCTAATGTTACAACTAGTTGCGGATGTACTGTACCAAAATATGAAACAAAACCTGTCCCAACGGGAAAGGGTGGAGATATTGAGGTTGTTTTTAATACCTCAGGATATAATGGTGTACAGACGAAAACTATCCAGGTAAAATCAAATGCCTCAACTCCCGTTGTGTTGTTAAGAATTACTGCAGAAGTAGAATCAGATAATAGTAAATAGTAATAATTAATAATTTAGAAGATGACCAAATTTGCTTATTTGTTTTTGATGGGTCAGCCTGCCGGATCTACCGGTCAGAATAACCCGCTGGTAACGTTTCTCCCACTTATCCTTGTTTTTGTGGTATTTTACTTTTTTATGATCAGACCCCAGATGAAGAAACAGAAAGAGATGACCAGCTACAGAAGCTCTCTTAAAAAGGGAGATAAGGTTGTTACCACGGGTGGAATATTTGGCAGGGTAACCGAAGTTAAAGATCATTATGTAACTATTGATGTTGGCGGTGATATAAAACTTAAGGTTGACAAAAACGCACTGCTTAAAGATCCGACTGCTGACGAATAAAGTTTAATTTCTTTATGTTACCATTGTGATTGAAAAGAAGGAGATACAGAAAAAACCCAGTACGAAAAAGGAGTTAAAATTCCTCAACAGAAATGTTGCAATTTTTGTTTTCTTCCTTTTCCTTTCTTTCGTATTCTGGTACCTGAATGCTCTTGGTAAAGAGATTGAAGCAGAGATCAGATATCAGGTAACTTATACCAATCCGCCAAAAGAGAGGGAATTTGTTGAAGAACAACCTGTTGATATCTTCATTGGTCTGAAAGGTACCGGTTATTCAATACTGAAACTCAAATTAAAAACCAACACTACTCCATTTGTAATAGATGTTTCGAAGACCGGTTACAAAAGAGTTCCTGGTAGCAGGGAATTGAGTTATTTTATTTTAACAGGTGGCCTGTCAAACAGTCTTTCACAAGTGTTAAAATCCGAATTCAAGATTGAGTCAATAAAGCCGGATACACTTTTTTTTACTCTGAATAAAATACCTGTATCAGTTCCTGTAAATCAGGATGATTAGGTTGGGAACCATCACTTTGTGACCAATACATGACACAGTGAGAAAGGAGAAAAGCAAGCTATGAGACTAGGAGTAACAGGAGGAATTGGAAGTGGTAAGACCTCTGTCTGCAGAGTTTTTAATGTACTTGGAATTCCTGTTTTTTCGGCTGATGTCGCTGCCAGGGAGATCATGGAAAATGATACATCTATTATTCGCAGAATAAACTCAATAGCTGGAAAAAATCTCTACCGTAAAGGATTTCTCAACCGTGTGGAATTGGCTGCTCTGATATTTAATGATAGCGATCTCCTGAAAAAGGTTAATTCACTTATACATCCTCTTGTCTTTGAAACCTTTAAGAAGTGGGAGATGGGTCAAAATTCACCTTATGTCATAATGGAGGCTGCTATACTTTTTGAAAGCGGGGCTTCGAAAATGATGAATAAGATTGTAACTGTAGTGGCTCCTCTTGAGGAGAGGTTGGAGAGAGTTGTTCGAAGAAATATGATCTCAAGAGAATCGGTTATGGATAGGATCCGTAACCAGATTGATGATGAAGCCAGGATAAAACTATCGGATTTTGTAATCAGTAATTCGGAAAACGATATGATTATACCTGTTATTCTCGGGATACACGGGGAGATAATTGCAGAAATAAAAAGAGGGGCCTGAATATGGGAAATTTTGCAAAATGGCTGGGTGGAGGCCTTGGTTGGGTTGTTGGCGGCCCGATTGGTGGCCTCCTTGGTTTTTTGGTCGGGTCAATGTTCGATAGTACTACAAACCAATCCGTTTCTTACTCCTCAAGAGGTGTCAGAACAACCCAGGGAGATTTTGGAACGAGTCTTCTGGTACTGGTGGCAGCAGTGATGAAAGCTGATGGTAGGATTGTTAAATCTGAACTTGATTATGTAAAGCAGTTTTTTATCAGACAATTTGGTCAGGAATCTGCCAAACAGGCTCTGAGAATGTTAAAGGACCTGCTGAAACAGGATATCCCGGTAAGGGATGTTTGTTTACAGATAAGCAGGAATATGGACTATTCCTCGCGTCTTCAATTATTGCACCTGCTATTTAATATTTCAGTTGCTGATAGCCGGATAGATCCTAAGGAAGTTGAGATTGTGGAGCGAATATCAAATTACCTGGGAGTAGCCTCCTCCGACTTTCTGTCAATTAAAAATATGTTTATCCCTGAAACAGATTCTTCTTATAAAATTCTTGAAATTGATCCATCCGCTTCAAATGATGTGGTGAAAAAAGCATACAGAAGGATGGCGATGAAGTATCATCCGGATAAAGTGAGTCATCTTGGTGATGATTTCAGAAAAACTGCTGACGAAAAGTTCAAAAAGGTAAATGAAGCATATGAAAGGATAAAAAGAGAGAGAAATCTGAACTGAATAAATTTCAAAATTAATTTCCCGAAAGAATCGGACATAAGGTTACAAGAATTAACTTTGCAGAAAATAATTGAAGATGATATTAAAAGATATTCTGGCAATTTCAGGTGAACCCGGGCTTTTCAAATTTATTGCGCAGGGTAAAAATGCAATAATTGTGGAACACCTTGAAACAAAAAAAAGAAGCAGCGCATATGGCTCAGCAAAGGTAAGTTCACTCGAAGATATTGCAATTTTTACAGATACTGAAGACATACCTCTTGGGAAAGTCTTTGATCTGATTCATGAAAAGGAGAACGGAGGCGCGGCAATTGATGCTAAAACAGATACTGCAAAGCTCAAAAGCTGGTTTGAAGGGGTTCTTCCTGAATATTCAAAAGATAAAGTATATATGAGCGACATTAAGAAAGTTGCTCAGTGGTATAACATTCTTCATAAACTGAAACTCCTGGTAAAAGAGGAACCAGAATCTACTGCTGAAGTTGAACCGGTAACAGTATCAGATAGCAAACCTGAGGTGGTTAAGGTTATTAAAAAGAAGAAAGCACCAACAAAACCAAAACAGGCAACTTAGCCACTCTAAAAATAAATACCTGCCGGGTATTACAAGGTTATTAAATCAGATTATATGAATTTTGGTGGCGATGAGGTGATTTATAATTATACAGAATCTGGTATAATCATTATTCCTGTTCCCTACGATAAAACCAGTACATGGATGAAAGGAGCTGATAAGGGCCCTGATGCCATTTTGGAAGCTTCTGTGAATCTTGAGTTCTTCGATGTGGAAACTTCAACTGAAGCTCATCGCACAGGAATTAATACTGTTGATCCCGTGGATGAAGATAATAGTCCTGAAGAACTGATAAATGCTGTCTATGCAAAGACTCTATCTGTTTTATCGGACAGGAAATTTCCCGTTTTAATTGGCGGAAATCACACAGTATCAATTGGATCTATAAAAGCATTTTCGGAATACTACAAAAATATATCAGTCCTTCAGCTTGATGCACATGCTGATTTACGCCAGGAATATGAGGGTTCCGGGTTTAGCCATGCATGTGTTATGGCAAGGGCAAAGGAATGGGTCCCGATTGTTCAGGTTGGGATAAGGAGCATGTCAGCGGACGAATTGCCATTTGTTGACAGCGAGAGGATATTCTATTCCCATGAATTATTCTATAACAAGAATTTATATAATAAAGCGATTGATAAACTTTCGGCGGATGTATATATCACAATTGACCTCGATGTTTTTGACCCGTCAATAATGCCGGCAACGGGTACGCCTGAACCAGGTGGACCTCCCTATTTTGAGATTCTCCATTTTTTAAGGGATGTGGTGAAGAACAGGAATGTAGTAGGGTTTGATGTTGTAGAATTATGTCCGTCACCGCATAACAAAACACCTGATTTTATTGTTGCGAAAATGATATATCAGTTGCTCTCCTACAGGTTTGCATAAGAAGGACATGCCATGGCATGTCCCTACTAATCCTCCTTCTTTGCCTCATCCCAGATAACATTCATCTCATCGAGACTCATATCATGAAGAGAAACGCCTTTTGAGAGAGTCTCTTTTTCAAGGTAATTAAACCTTCTGATGAATTTTCTGTTAGTTTTTTCGAGGGCAGCTTCAGGATCAATTCCATATAAGCGGGAAGCATTAATTATTGAAAACAGAACGTCCCCGAGTTCCGATTCAATTGTATCGGTATTTCTTTTATTTATCTCTTCCTTCAATTCTTTTATCTCTTCAAGCACTTTATCCCATATTTGCTCAGGTTTCTCCCAGTCAAATCCGACACCCCTCACCTTTTCCTGAATCCTGTTAGCTTTTATTATGGCGGGCAAGGAAGAAGGTACCCCTGATAATACCGGCTTATAGCCATCATTCTCCCTGATCTTGAGTTGTTCCCAGTTTTCCTCAACCTCTGATGCCCCTTTGACCTTTACATCGCCAAAAACATGAGGATGCCTGTATATAAGCTTTGAGTTTATCCCTTTCAGTACATCGGCCATTGTGAAGGTACCCTTTTCAGAACCAATCCTGGCATAAAAGACCAGGTGCAGCATGAGGTCACCCAATTCATTTTTAATACCCTCATCATTATCGGAAAATATAGAATCAGCCAGTTCATAGGTCTCTTCGATGGTAAGCTTCCTCAGGCTGTCGTTTGTCTGTTTCATATCCCAGGGACATTTAACCCTGAGCTCATCAAGAATGTTGAGAAGCCTTTCGAACTCCTCGAGACTCTTTTTTTTATCGTTCATTGTCAATATGTTTTAAAACAAGCGATTAGGAGATGCAGCTTTTGTAGCAAGATCAATGCGCACCACGGAACCGATAGATATACTAAGTAATTCAGAAACGTCTGCCCCGTTTATTGAAATTTCGAGCAGATCGAGCTGGTTGAATCTTGTCAGCATCTCACCAACAGGCACATCGCTGTATTTTTCTGAAATCTGATCGGTAAAATTCTTATTGCTTTGAATCAGTATCCTGTAATCTCTTTCCGCAAATACCCTGTAGAAGACCTCCCTGGTAATATTTGATATTGCATTACCGTATGAGTCGATAAATATTATACTGCCTATAATTACATCTTTATCAATTGTTGCCCTTAGTGGCACTCGCTCACTTATGGTTTTGACTTTTTCTCCAATTTCTGTTGGAGTTTTACCTGAAAACAGATCTGTGGCAGCTCTGGCAAAAATCTCAAGTTCATCAGATGTTTCAGGATACACTATTTTTACTACTTCGTCAGGATCAGAATTAAGAATCAAATTAAAAATACCGTTGTCGGTTCCAATAAAGAAATGATCTCTGGCTCTGACAATCAGATGATCCTGGTTCGTATGAGCTTCTGAATGTATGAAGATTAAATGAATCGAACCTAAGGGATAATTATTATATGTGTTTCGAATTATAAAGGAGGCATTTGATATGTTAAATGCAGGTATACTGCCTGCATTATCAATAATTACGGCCCCGGGACACATACTGCTTAGCTTTCCTTTAATGATTCCATAATAGATATCATTAGGCTTCCATTCTGTTGTTAAAGTAATTACCGGCATATGAAAAAACTTATAGCAAAGATAATCTTCTAAGGAAAAAATAACCTTACTTTGTACTGTTCAATGAAAATATTTATACACTATTCTACCATTTTAACGGATTTGTACGTTTAATGAAAGTGTTGATCATAAATTTTGGCGAGTTTTAATGACAGAGTTAATAATATTTCTTGAGGATATTGATCCAATAGTCTTCTTCGGTACAAACAACTCTTTGCTTGATAAAATACAAGGTTTCTTTCCTAAGATTAAGATACTGGCCAGAGGTAATGAGATAAAATGCATGGGGGAGGAGGCTGAAATTGCCAGTTTTGCAGAGAAATTTAATGAACTTGTTGAATATTATCAGAAATATCACCGGCTCGATGAGCAGGATATAGAGAAGTACCTGTTTGATGCAGCTCATATGAAGTCAGCATCAAATGGTGAATTCGAACAGGTTCTTATATTCGGAACAAGTGGAAAGCCAATAAGGGCAAGGACAGTAAACCAGTTACTTCTGGTCGAATATTACCGGAAAAATGATTTGATCATTGCAGAGGGACCCGCCGGAACAGGCAAAACATATACCTCTATAGCCCTGGCAGTCAGAGCACTGAAGGAAAGAGAGGTGAAGAAGATCATTCTTACACGTCCGGCTGTTGAAGCTGGTGAAAGACTCGGATTTCTCCCCGGAGATATGAAAGAGAAACTCGATCCTTACCTCCAGCCGCTCTATGATGCCCTTCATGACATGCTGCCTTTTAAAAAACTTGAAACCTGGATTGAAGATGGGACTGTACAGATTGCCCCACTGGCATTTATGAGGGGGAGGACCCTTGAAAATGCCTTTGTCATTCTGGATGAAGCTCAGAATGCCACTATCAGTCAGTTAAAAATGTTCCTTACCAGAATGGGGGTGAGCTCAAAATTTATTATGACTGGCGATACAACACAGATTGATCTTCCACGTAAAGCTGAATCGGGCCTTATACAGGCAATGCGTATACTCTCAGGGATCGAAGGTATCTCTATTTTAAAATTTGATGAGAGAGATATTGTAAGACACAAACTTGTAAAAAACATAGTAAGGGCCTATGAAAATGAAGAAAATGAAACGGAAACAAAAAAATAACACCTGAAAAATGACACTATTGAAATGGCCCTCTGTGTAACTTCGACGCCCCGCAAGGTGGGGTGCTCAGGCTGCACAGAGAGACACAGAGAAGAAATAAGGATAATTAATTAATAATTTGAGTGATATGGTTAAGACAATTTTAAGCTCCAATTACACCTTCCCTGGCCAGAAGAGCATCTATAAGGGGAAAGTCAGAGATGTATATAACATAAATGATGAATATCTTCTGATGATCGTCTCAGACAGGATTTCTGCCTTTGATGTCGTCCTTCCCAGGGGAATACCGTATAAAGGACAGGTTCTCAATCAGATAGCTGCTAAATTCCTTGATGCAACAAGCAATATTGTTCCAAACTGGAAAATTGCAACACCCGATCCTACAGTAACTATTGGACATAAGTGTGAGCCATATCCCGTTGAAATGATTGTAAGAGCTTACCTTACAGGTAGTTCATGGAGGACATATAGTGCCGGCGCAAGGGAAATCTGCGGCATTAAGATACTTGATGGTATGAAGGAGCATCAACGGTTTTCCCAACCGATTATCACTCCTACCACGAAAGCTGAACAGGGAAGGCATGATGAAGATATTACCCGTTCGGAGATTATAAGTAGTGGACTTATACCCGAAGAGGAGTACAACCTCATCGAAAAGTATACTATGGAGGTATTCCTTAAGGGATCAGAAATAGCAGCACAACATGGTCTGATTCTTGTTGATACGAAATATGAGTTTGGAAAGAAAGATGGTAAAATATATCTTATCGATGAGATTAATACTCCCGATTCATCACGCTATTTTTATGCCGATGAATACCAGGAGAGGTTCGATAAGGGGCTGCCTCAGAAGCAGTTGTCAAAGGAATTTGTGAGAGAATGGCTTATGGCAAATGGATTTCAGGGTAATGAGGGCCAGAAGGTTCCGGAAATGACAGATGCATTTGTAAATGAAGTATCGGAACGATATATTGAACTTTATGAAAAGATAACCGGTGAAAAATTCGTAAGGGTTGATATCTCCAATGTACCTGAGAGGATTGAAAAAAATTGCAGAACATTTCTGAAATCCCTCTAAAAAGAAACCACTTTTAAGAATGAAAATCATTAGATTGATAAAAGCTCTGACAATAGTTATGGTTCTGTTATTATCAGTCAGTTCTGTCTATCCCCAGGTTGTTGTGGAAAGATCAAAAGACAAAGTAATAATATCAGGTATTCCATATTATATCCATCAGGTAAAGAAAGGAGAGACCGCTTATTCCATTTCCAGGGCATATGGCATTACAGTTGAGGAGTTGATAAAGGAGAATCCTCCTGTTCTATACGGTGTTAATGAGAATCAGATTCTCAGGGTGCCGGTAAAACAAATAACCGAAACCATACCTGCAGGTCCAGTCAGCCAAATTGCCAATGGCGATGAGGCAAAATTCATTTACCATACTCTTAAACCCGGGGAAACTGTTTACTCTCTTTCAAAATCATACGGGGTCTCCGAGAACGAGATAATACAGAGTAACCCCGGAATAGATATCAATAAAATGTCGGTTGGTGTAGAAATTGCTATCCCCCGCAGGGATTTTATGAGTGACCAGCAAAAATTTGATGATCAGGAAAAAAAATACATCTATCATAAAGTACTCAAAGGAGAATCGCTATCCTCTATTGCTGAAAAATATGGACTCACCATAAGGGAATTAAGAAGGGAAAACAGGGATCTGAGATTTCCACAGGTTGATGATTTTATTAGGATACCAGGTATTGCAGCTGAAGAAATTTTGACCATTGAACCGGTTGCAGCCGATACTTCGGCAATTGTGAATGAGGAACCTGTTGTTATGATGAAACGGCCGGAAGGTTTTAATGTGATAGGAGAACTTAAAGGTTCATTAAATGTTGCCGTATTACTTCCATTTTATCTCAAAGAGAATTCTGTAAGGACAGAGATTGATTCATCTAAATCAGTCGGTGGGCAAAAAATCATTAAGAAAACCAATATTCCTGAGGAATGGATCTACAGTCGGAGTATCGATTTTGTTGAGATGTATGAGGGAATATTACTTGCTGCCGATACTCTCCGCTCTTTAGGATTGGATGTTAATATCTTCACATACGATATAAAGAGCGATACTGTTGAACTAACAAAGATGATCAGATCTGGGAAACTGTCTGGAATGGATCTTATAATTGGCCCTGTATATTCGCACAATCTGACCACTGTTGCTTCTTATGCTAAGGATCTTGATATCCCTGTTGTTTCACCGGTTGCCCTTATTAATAACTCTGCTCTTTCTGATAATCCAACGCTCTTTATGGCTAATTCTTCACTCGAAATTGCCCAGCATGCATTATCAAAAAAAATAAGCGAGTATTGGGATCAGAATATCGTGTTTATCCATTCTGATACTGCAGGGATTGATCAGGATCTTAAGAAATTTAAGAATATGATCTTTAATGAGTTGAGTTATAAGGTACCTTATGAAAATATCAGGTTTAAAGAATTTCCCTTTTATAGCAGGTCTATGTTTGATAATGACTCAATTAACAGGCTCGGTCATGCACTGTCGAGGCAATTAAAAAATATCGTTATTATAGCATCTGAAGATCCGTCTGTGATAAGTGAGGTAATTGGAGAAATACATGGCCTTTCCAGAAAATTCAATATTGAAATATTTGGGTATCCGACAATGATTGAGCTGGACAACCTGGACCCTAAATATTTTTTCGATTTGGATATTATGGTATATTCACCATTCTGGATCGATTATTCGAAGGCAGATGTGAAGCATTTTAACTCAGATTTCAGGACAAAATTCCTTACACAGCCTGTGGAAAAGAGTTATGCATGGCAGGGCTATGATATTACATACTACTTTTTAAGTGGAATGGCTTTGTTCGGTAAGGATTTTATCTCTCATCCTGAAATGCACTACCCTGACTTGTTGCAAACTGAATTTGATTTCATAAGAAGAGATTCCAGAGATGGATTTGAGAACAAAAAGCTTTTTCTTATCAGGTATACGAAAAATTATGAGGTTATTCTGGTTGATGAGAACCAGATCCTCCAAGAAAACTGACCTATATTAATATTTATTAACTAATTAATGTTAAAAATATTTGAGTCGGAAGTCGGAAGACCGAAGTCAGAAGATAAAAAAATATATATTAAATTGATGATAGAATTTAAGTTTGAAAAACTCGTTATTTGGCAAAAAGCGATGGAGTATGGAGAAATTTTATTTCTGAAAAAGAATTCAGAGAACATTACGAATTTGCATTCGATTTAATGAATATGATGGTAGCATTTAAAGATAAAATAAAGTGAATCTGTAGTCCGTAGTCCAAAATGTATTATGAAAATTACTTAAGCTTCCGACTGATTAGCTAAATATTTTGAATGGTACCTGCCGAAGATTTATGTTAATAAAAATTAACAATTGGGGAATATTATATTATTTATAATTGTCTATAGTGTGAAGTATGATTAAAGAATCGTACAGTGTCTCTGATGAGAGCGAGCTGGTAAAGGCATCAGTTAGTGGCGATAAAAAGGCATTTGGGGAGATAGTAAACCGCTACCAGAAGATGGTTGCGCGAACTGTAAAAGGGATGCTTGGTGATTCTGTTTTTGCAGAGGACATTGGACAGGAGGTATTTATAAAACTCTATTATTCATTGTCAGAGTTCAGAGGAGAGGCAAAACTCTCAACATATATTCAGAAAATTGCGGTGAACCTGACATTGAATGAGATAAAAAGAAGAAAACGATTCTTTTCAATGTTTTCTCAAAAGGGAAATAATGAAATGTACGAATATGAAATTGCTGATCATAACACAGAAGAGAGAAAAGAGGCATCGGAGATTGTTAATAAGGCACTAATGAGCATCAACCCCAAGTTTCGAATAATTGTTACAATGAGGATGCTGCAGGGCTACAACACAAAAGAGACTGCTGAAATACTTGGTCTGCCTCTCGGAACTGTCCTTTCAAGACTGTCAAGAGCACAGGAACAATTAAGAACAATTTTGAAAAAACTATAAAAACAATGAATCCATCTGAGATCAAAAAATTAATTATCAATTCTCTCAATTCTGATGCTGATCCAAAAGAGGCTTCAGCAAGACTTGAAGAGGAGGGTATCGCCTTCAACTTCAGAAATGGTTTTAGCGACAGGGTTATCCAAAGGATTGCCGGTCCGGTAATTAAAATTGGCCGCGAAGTGGAGTTTCTGAAATATATGAATTTGGCGTTTTACAGGATTGCACTTCCGGGTGTAGCAGCAATTATTTTGCTGCTGATATCAATTTTCCTGATGGAAGGATCTCTATCCTTTAACTCATTCATCGGTTTGAGCGATAGTTATGATGAAAGTATTGTATGTCTGTTAACAGGAAATTAAAGAGAGATGAAAGCTAAACCCATAATAGTAATAATCGTAACTCTTATAATCGGATTCATTTTAGGCATGTTGACCTCGGCTCAGATAAGATTCCATAAACTTAAACCGGTTAGAGTCTATTTTTCCGAGGAGAGATTCAGATCCGGATTTTATGAGACAATTCAACCCGATGAGCAACAGAAGGCGAAAATAGATCTCGTTCTTAATAAATATGCAAAGATCAATAGTGATCTGCAGAATACTTTCCGTAAAGATCTTGATGTCACGATGAAAGCTTTCAGAAAAGAGCTTGAAACAAATCTTACAAAAGAACAGCTTGCAAGATTAAAAGAGATGGATGACAGACGTCAGGAAATGATCAGACAAAACAGGAGAAACCGCGGCGAAAATGATACTCTTCAAAGAAATGACAGACAGCGCAGCTCTGATGGCAGGACCAGACCTGATGGACCTCCGCGCCAAAGAGTGCCATAAAAGATTGTCGTAATTACTCAATAGAAAATAACAGATAGTCAAGAAGAATTGGCAGATCGTCAGGATTAACTCCAAGAGAGACGAGCAGGATTTTGTCTTCTGAAAAGATATCCACAAACTGAGTTTTGGTCAATTCGCCACTTATTATGCTCTGCCTGTAATAGTCAATGGCTTCCCTTTTTTTACCCTGACAAAGTGCCAGATTCCCTCTGTTTATCTGATCATGTGCATTTAGTTTTCCCCCTGACAGATGATCATAGTACTTTTCCGACTCATCAAACCTTCCCAGAGCAAGATAACAATAGGCAATAGGTCTTAGAATTTTCAGGTTTCCGGGTTCCTTATATTCCACTTTAAAATAGTACTTAAGTGCCTTCTCATATTCCTTGAGATCAAGATAACAATGAGCAGTCATAATCGTAGTATGAATATTATCAGGTTCCATATCACCTGCCTGAAGATAATATTCAATTGCTTCATCAGTTTTATCAAGTTTTCTCAGACACAATCCTATTTTTTTTACAGTCCATATTTTTCTGTCAATCAGTTCTGCCCTCCTGTAAAACCTGAGAGCCTCATCATAATCGTAGCTCTCCTGGTAACAATATCCTATCTTCTCATATAACTGCGCATCGGAAGGCTTTTCATCTGCCTGTTTAAGAAACAGGTTAAGAGCATCATCATAAAAACCCTTATTGAAAAAGTAATCTGCCAGTCCGGCTGCAGATTCTGATGATCTAAATGTCATTCTGAAAAATTCCGAATTATAAATATCGAGCTTTCCGAGGAAAAGGTCCTCGAACTCTTTCTTATAAGGCGATAATTTGAAAAATCTGTATATATCCTGTAGGTATTGTGTTACGTTGGTCCTGAAGTTTTCAAATGGATCTGTAGCAGATTCTTCATCGTTTAATTGCTGTAATCCTTCGAGTTCCATACGGAATACCTTAAGCATCATGCTTTTCTGAGATGATGGAAGGTATTTCAGGTTTAACAGCAATGAATACTTATCGGAGTTGCAAATAAAAGGAGTCTTATACAATGCCTCAGCCAGCTCATTGGTTCCCGGACCCAGTATTTCATCCCTGTAAATCTCATCAACAGTCTCATGATCGGGATAAAACGGAATAAACCAGTTCTGGAAGTTTTTAAAAAAGTCGAAATGTTTCATATTTGCAAAAGCCGACATGTAAACATCTGCTCCCTCCATCTGAAGTTTTGTCAACTCTTCCATGGTCTTGAATATCTCCTCTGATTCATTGAACATCTCCGCCCAGTCAGGATTCTTTTCCTCGATTTTATCCTGCGGGAGGATATTATCCAGATCAAGCTTCTCCTCAATCCTGGGTTTAAGCTTTGCAACCTGAGGTAAAATCTCATCATGAAGTTTCCTGCTCAGTTTCTCTGTCTCACGTGATCTTATAGTCTGTAAAACAATGATCATACAATGCTCCCTGGATCTGCTGTTCTGACTCATTTTTTCGATCATCCTGGTTATTTCGGGATACAATAGAATCCTGTCATTATAATAATGCAAATTCAGGATCAAACCGGAAAGGGCTCTCTCCATTACCTGATCCTGCCCCGATTCATATAACCTCTTCAGATGTAAAAGTTTCTCAGACTGCCATGTTCTCAGTGCACTCAATGTGACAGCCGTTGTAAAAATGCTTGATTCATACCACCTGAACTTGCCTGATTTAAGAATAATTTTCAGAAGACTGTTTTCGGCTTCACCATAATAATCAGTTAACCAGAGGTGGTTGAAAATGTTATTAATGAGCTGTCGGTGTTTCCGGGATATCTCAGATTCAGGATCAGGATTTATCTCATTACTCAATTTCAACCACTCATCAAGTTCCGATTTAAACATCAGGTCATCAACAGTTTCTACAATCGTTTTACCTCCAAGCAGGATCTCTTTTTCAGCCTGCTGTTTCACCCAGTAGGTATGCCATCCGGAATAATGTGACAATATGTCCTGTCTTACTCTGTCGGAAAGTCCAAGAATGGATTGTATTAGTTTCAGGTAGATTTTATTCCGCTCCGGATCGCTTATCCCTTCAATTGTATAAGTCAGCATATTCTGGTATGTCATCACTATATTGTCATATTCATCACGAAGATCGCCTGATGATGAATTGATAATCATATCAGCAAGTATATCAAGGCTTTGCTTCAATTTTTTCTCTGATACAAATTTGCAAAGTCTTTTATGTTGATCTATTATTTTTGTAATATCCATTTATTAAGAATTCTTTTGAAATGATATATGATAAATTATCATATTATCCCTTTAAAACAGTTATAGCAACAATCAGACCGAACATTAAAAAAAATGATCTTTGACCATCTATCTGTAACATTACTTACTTTTGATCCCTGAGTAAGGTATTTTCTTTGCTCTTTTTAATTAATAGATAAAAATTGAACCACCTGAAATAATTTTACTCTTTGAAAGATAGAAATAATATCCTGAATTGGCTCCCTTCCAGTATGAAGGAGATAAAACTTCGCAATTGGGATGAAGTTGATGTTATTATTTTCAGCGGCGATGCTTATGTTGACCATCCATCATTTGGACCTGCTGTTATAGGCAGAGTAATTGAAGATGAAGGATTTCGTGTTGCTATTGTACCACAGCCCAACTGGAAAGACGATTTAAGGGATTTTCGCAAACTTGGAAGACCAAAATACTTCTTTGGAGTTACTGCCGGAAATATGGATTCAATGGTAAACCACTACACTGCGGCACGCAGGTTACGTTCTGATGATGCATATACTCCCGGAGGCAAGGCAGGATTCAGACCTGATTATCCAACGATTGTCTATACTAGAATTCTTAAGAAGATTTATCCTGATATTCCTGTAGTTATCGGGGGGATTGAAGCTTCAATGCGCCGGCTTACACATTATGATTACTGGAAAGATAAACTGGAGCCATCAATCCTGATTTCAAGCGGGGCTGATATGTTGATTTACGGAATGGGAGAACAACCTTTAAGAGAGATTTTAAGACTTTTATCAAAAGGAGTTCCCTTCTCATCGCTAAGGACTATTCAACAGACTGCCGTTGTGACAAAAAGAGATGACCCTCTGCCGGTTCAGAAGAAGCTGAAGGATATTTGGCTTCATTCATTTGAACATTGTCTCAAAGAGAAGAGTCATTTTGCTGAAAATTTTGTAAAATTTGAAAAAGAGTCACATAAGATCAGATCGGGCAGAATTATTGAACCCGCCGGCAATTCAAATGTGATTATTAATCCGCCATTTCTTCCAATGAGTGAGGATGAGGCTGACCGCTCTTTTGATCTTCCATATATCTATTTGCCTCATCCAAGGTATAACAGGAAGGGAGAGATACCTGCCTATGCAATGATTAAATTCTCTGTTAATATCCATCGCGGATGTTTTGGAGGATGCAGTTTTTGTGCAATAGCAGCACATCAGGGTAAACAGATAGTAAGCAGATCGGAAAGGTCAATCCTGAATGAAGTGAGCAAGATATCCGAACTTCCGGATTTCAAGGGGTATCTATCTGATTTGGGTGGCCCGTCTGCTAATATGTACAGGATGCAAGGTATAGATATGAAAATGTGTCAGCTATGCTCAAAACCATCATGTATATGGCCCTCAGTTTGTAGGAATCTTAATACAGATCATAAGACACTCACAGAACTTTATAAAAAAGTCGATGAAATTGATGGAATAAAAAGATCATTTATAGGAAGTGGTGTACGCTACGATCTTCTGTTCCCTGAGTGGAATAAAAATGCCGGACGGAATGAAAGTGAATATCTTGAAGAGCTTGTTACCAGACATGTTTCAGGACGGTTAAAGGTAGCTCCGGAACATACATCACCAGGTGTATTGGCATATATGCGTAAAGCTCCTTTTAATCTCTTTAAAAAGCTCAAGAACAGATTTGATGCCATAATGAAAAAGCATGGACTTAAGTATGAGATTATGCCTTATTTCATTTCATCGCATCCCGGGTGTACCGATTCTGATATGAACAATCTCGTCACAGAAGTAAAAAGCCTTGGAATAAAACCGGAGCAGGTTCAGGATTTTACTCCGACTCCAATGACCCTGTCAACCCTTATGTATTATACCGGCCAGGATCCATATACCGGGAAAAAGGTGTATGTGGCGCGTTCAACAGATGCAAAGAGGAAACAGAAGGAATTTTTCTTCTGGTATAGTACGGTTCAACGGCGCAATGGCACAATGGCTCAACGGCGCAAAACTTAACTGGTCTCCCTTTCTTTCCTTCACCCCTTCACCCCTTCACCCCTTCACCCTGTCTCCCTTATCTGAGTATTGTATTCCCTAACAAGACCCTGCCACTTTTCCAGAAGGCCCTGAAGTATGGGTTATCGGTGATATAAATAACTTCACCTGAACCTATTTTCTCAGATCCTATAACAAGGGTACTCTTGATTTTGTCTTTATATTTAAATCCGGCAAATCCTGCAATAGGCTCTTTATCAAGGATGTATCCAATATTGCTACCTGTTTTTAAGAATGGATAACCTGCGGTTCTTTTCATAATAAACCACTCTTTGCCCAATCCAAAAGAGTAAGGATGGGTATCGTCAATCTTTACCTTATATATACTGCCGGCTGATCTGTCGGAGAGGGAATATCTCCGGTCATTCTCATATTCATATCTCTTTAGCAGTGTTGTATCATCACTCTTCACTTTCTTTTCACTCACCTTAAGTTCGTCACTTTTTGTCTCGATAGATTTAGCAAGTGAGGTAGTCTTCTCCCCCGCAAATATGGAGATGGCATTCTCAAGGGCAATTACTCTTCCACCTCTTTTAATATAATCTAAAATCGTGTCTTTCAGTTTCGAATAATTAGCTGAAGTGAGGATGAGAATATCATAATCCGAGAGATCAGCGGTAGCTGCATTACTTGTGTTAATAAGAGTCACAGGATAATTCAGCTCTCTTTCGAAAAAGTACCATATCTCTCCAACACCTGTTGAAGAAGTTCCATCGCCGCAATACATTGCAACAGATCTTGATTTCATTAACGGGGAATATCCTGAGCCAAAGTCTTTACCCGTATCAACCAGTCCGGTAGCAGACGGTATCACCTTAACCTGGCATTCATTGGCAGTTTTGGTAATTATCTGATCAAAATCTCCCTTCAGGTTTTTATTGTCGCCCCTGGCTATTATAATACTACCCCTGTTGAAACTGACGCCATTTAATGTAAATGGCTTCAGGGAATATCTTAGTTTGATTTTTTTATTGTAAAGAGCGGCGATAAATTTCAATTCATCGAATCCTGAATAGTTTACAACATAAGCATAGACATTATTTTTCCCAACCTCGTTTATTATTTTTTTCTGTTCAACTTTGCCTGTATCAGTACTGATCCTCTCATTGACAGCAAAGGCTTTCAGGTTATACACATATGGCAATGACCAGGCTGTAAGGTCATAGGTGATTGAATCGGTACTTCTGCTGTCAGGCTCGAACAAAACGCCTAATAGTCTTGACTCAGGCTGATACGCACTGATCAGGATGTCTCCCTTTTCGATTGTTACTTCACCATCTTTATTTGATACGTAATCGAATCCTTTAAATTTCTTCCCTATACTGCCGGAGTAACTATACCTGATCTGGTTCCGGTCGAATAACTGAAGAAGACTACCAATATTAGATTTTTCGTTTGATCCTTTGATAATCACTGACTTATATATTGACAGCGGTTTGTTTTCATTCTCCTCAAAATATTTATTAAACTCAGATACCAGTTTTTCCCTGTTATCATAGGATACTTTTATTGTTGCCATGGAAGCTGTAAAGTGACCATCAATTCTCTCTTTTAGGGTAAGTGTATCTCCCGATTCCTGCTTATATGCCAGTCCGGATGCTCCACCTCCTCCCTGTTCAAATGTGAAGCCCATAGCACCATTAAATAAGGGCCATGTATCTCCATAGCTTGGATAGAAAAGGTCAAAATTCTCTTTTGTGAAATAGAGTTTGTATTTTTCATTAAACATTGCGGCATTCCCGCTTCCCATAAGTTTATGGAACTCATGCTGCCATGGAGTTAAAGCATCGTGCCACGGATCAGCTGCCGGGGCAAAAAAGAAAGTTGACTCAGGTCCCATTTCATGAAAATCAGCATATACCTGAGGCATAAACTGTTTGTAAAGGGAAAGCCGTTGTTGTGTCTCACCCTGAGTCTGCCATGTCCAGTCGCGGTTAAGATCGAACATATAATGATTTGACCGGGCACCAGGCCATCCCTGGTTGTGTTCATACGATTGCCCATCAGGATCTGGAACATAATTCATTGAACTCCTGTACCTTCCTGTGTAGAGATCGTGTCCATCGGGGTTTTGACAGGGATCGATCACAATGATGCTCCCTTTGAGATATTCAGAAACGGTGTGAGTTGAATCTGAGACAAGTTTATAAAGTGTCTTCATGGCTGCTTCCATTCCTACCGCCTCGTTCCCGTGTACATTATAAGCTAGCCATATAATAGGGATCTGTTTACCTGTAAACTCCCCTTTGAGTAATCCTGTTTTTATCAGATTGTTCTTCCTGAATTCTTCAAGGTTAACCAGGTTCTCTTTATTCGAAACAAAACAAACCACAAGTGGCCGGCCTTCATAGGTGGACCCATATTCACGATACTCAGCAAGAGGAGAATTATCAGCAATATATTTGAAATACTCAACTGCCTTATGATGATATGTAAACTGGGTTCCCAGTTCGTAACCAAGAAATTCATCCGGTGATTTGACAGACTGGGAACTGACTGTTAAAAGAGAAATTACTGAAACAAGAGTTGCCAGAAGAGGTTTTTTCATTATTGCTTTATTTGGTTTGGGAGGGATAAATATACTCTTTTTTATATTTCCTTAATCCTGGGTTTTAATGAATAGTTTTTGTATGGTGACAATAAAAGTATATTTTTACAAACCCTTTTCAGAATATTCACCCTCAAATTTTTTACTCATGAGAAGAAATAAAATAATTCCGGTTTTAAGCATCATCATTTTTTTTATTACTCTTCCACAATCTTCTGTTTCAGCCCAGAGACCACAGCGTGGAGGTAGTCAGATCTCAATTACAGGTTGGACCGATGATACGCATTACCTGATAAGGATGTTCGATGATGATAAAAATCTTGTTGTAAAGAGTGTAAATATAAAAACCGGAAAAGGGGTTATTGTTACTCCGGCCAAATCTGACACAGAGTTGTTATCCCAATCTCTTCCTGAGGGAACAACAATATCTCTTACGGATATAGTAAGTCCCGATGTGAAAAGTGTCATTATTGTCAGGGAAAATGATCTGTTCTATTTTAAAATTGGTGATAAAGAGCTGAAAAGACTTACAGACGATGAAGTTCCTGAAATTAATACCCGTTTCTCACCCGACGGGAACAAAATAGCATATACAAAAAACAAGGACCTCTATGTATATGATCTTATGGCCAGTAAAGAGATCAGACTTACTTCAGATGCCTCCGAAAGAGTTTATAATGGTTATGCGGCCTGGGTTTATATGGAGGAGATCCTTGGCAGAGGGAGCCGTTATGCAGCATTCTGGTGGGCTCCTGATGGAAATAAAATAGCATACCTGAGAACTGATGAGACTGATCTACCTTTATTTACACTGAACAGACTGGATGAGGCAGATGGAGTTCATGGTCTTATTGAGGCAACTCCTTATCCTAAACCCGGCGACCCGAATCCGAAAGTGAAAATGGGTATCGCCGATATTGCTTCAGCAAAAACTGTATGGGTAAAGACAGATTATGAAACAGACCAGTATATTGCATGGCCTTTCTGGACACCGGATAGTAAGAAACTTGCAATACAGGTTATTAATCGCGACCAGAACGACATTACAATAATACTTGCAAATGCTTCAACAGGAGACTTTAAACAAATATATAATGAAAGCAGAAAGTCATGGGTTGAATTCTTTGAAGATATATATGTAATGAATAACGGTTCAGGTTTTATTGTCCGCAGCTACAGGAATGACTGGGAAAATCTTTATTACTATGCATGGGATGGGAAAATGATTGCTCAGCTTACCGACTTTAATTTCAGGGTAACCGGCATTGACAGGGTGGATGAAGATCTGAAAACGGTCTGGTTTTCTGCTACAGGCCAGGAATCAACAGACAAACAGGCCTTCCGGGTCGGTCTGGATGGGCAGAACTTACTTCAACTTACTTCAGGACCAGGAAACCATAACATCAATATCTCCCCTATGGGGAATTACTACATTGATACCTGGAACAGCATTGTGAGTGCAGGTTCAATGATTGCCATGGATAAAAGAGGTAAAGTGATAAGGGAGGTTTATAAATTTGAGCAACCGGTCTTTGACCCTTCGAAAAACTCAAAAACTGAGATGGTTAAGATCATGACAACTGACGGACTATTCAATATGCCTGCAACCGTAACCTATCCTGTGAATTTTAATCCGGCTAACAAATACCCGGTTATTTTCGCAATTTATGGTGGACCAAACTCAGAAAATATTAGTAACCGCTGGCCGGGTAATAATCCTTCATGGAATTCAATGAACGGAATTATTACATTTTCAGTTGATCACAGAGGTTCCGGACAATTTGGTAAAAAGGGTCTTGATTACCTATATCGGAATCTTGGAAAATGGGAGATACTCGACTATTCTGATGCTGTAAAATGGTTACGGACAAAACCATTTGTAGATTCTGAAAGAATTGGCATTACAGGGAGCTCATACGGGGGTTATATGACATGTCTGGCGCTTACAAAAGGAGCTGATTTCTGGACACATGGATTTGCAAGCTCATCAGTTACCGACTGGCGTCTTTACGATAATGTTTATACTGAACGTTTTATGGACACTCCGCTGGATAATCCGGAGGGATATAAAGATGGATCAGTGCTCACTTTTGTCGAGAACTATAAGGGTAAACTATTTTTTACTCATGGTGACATGGATGATAATGTTCATTTTCAGAATTCGATTTACCTCATTTCAAGACTTGAAGATGCAGGTAAAACATTTCAGTTTATGCTATATCCTGGCGGCCGTCATGGATGGGGAGGTGCCAAATCGACCCATTCAAGAAATGAGGCAAATAACTTCTGGCTTACCAATTTCTTTGGAAAGTAGTAGTTGCAGAACATTCTGATTCTATATTTGTTAACCATTCCACGGAGCGGTTATTTTATTATTTACTATCTTTGCGGCCAATTAAATATCCGGGCTCTTTTTATAAAAATATTTATATATGACTATTGGTATTCTCAGGGAATCGGGGACTGAAAAGAGGGTAGCTATACTACCAGGAGAAGTGGCCTTATTGAAAAAGATTGGTATTGAGATTTTGATTGAACTTGGAGCCGGTGAGCGTGCCTTTGCCACTGAGGAGGCCTATAAGATTGCAGGTGCTGTTTCTCTGGAAAGAAATGTTGTCATTTCGAAGGCTGAAATGTTGCTCTCTGTCAATCCGCCTTTGGATGATGACCTCAAATCATTTCGCGAGGGACAGATATTGTGCTCGGTTCTGAATCCGGTTGAAAACAGCAAATGGCTGGAGAAAGCCCGTGTTGCTGGATTAACCGTTCTTGCTCTTGATCTGGTCCCAAGAATATCAAGGGCTCAGGCCATGGATGTTTTATCCTCTATGGCTACGGTATCAGGATATAAAGCTGTGCTTGAAGCTGCATCATTATTACCACGTTTTTTTCCAATGTTCATGTCTGCTGCCGGTACTATTAAACCATCAAAGGTATTGATTTTAGGTGCCGGTGTTGCAGGACTGCAGGCTATTGCCATAGCACGGAAACTTGGGGCCGTTGTTGAAGTATTCGATGTAAGATCTGCAGTAAAAGAGGAGGTTATCAGCCTTGGAGGGAAATTTGTTGAAGTTGAAGGAGCAAAGGAAGATGCAGCAGCAGGTGGATATGCTGTTGAGCAGAGTGACGAGTATAAAGTCAAACAACAGGAATTGATTCAGCAACGTGCAATCGCAGCCGATGTTGTTATTACTACAGCCCAGATCCCTGGAAAGAAAGCTCCGGTTCTCCTTCTTAAAGAGACAGTACATTCAATGAAACCCGGTTCTGTAATAATTGACCTTGCGGCATCTACCGGAGGTAATTGTGAGCTGACGGAAAATGGGAAAAGAGTAGTAGTGAATGGTGTAATTATTGTCGGAAAATCTGACTATGCTTCTGATATGCCTTCTGATGCAAGCAAAATGTTCGGTAATAATGTTATAAACCTTCTTAAAATAATGGTCGACAGAGAGGGAAATCTGATTCTGAATATGCAGGATGAAATTATTATGGGGACAATTGCTGTCCACGATAAAGAATACATTAGCCAGAAACTCAAACAAATGCTTAATATCCAATAAGTTATATCATGGAAAATATATTAGAATTTTTATCATTACACAGGGAGGCCATCTTTATTGTAGTCCTTTCCATATTTCTTGGCATAGAGGTAATCAGCCATGTTCCTTCGATTCTCCACACACCGTTAATGTCAGGTGCGAATGCCATAAGCGGTGTAATAATAATTGGAGGCATTATCCTCGTCGGACATGCCAGTACAACATTCGAATGGATTCTGGGTATAGTGGCACTTTTCATGGCGATGTTAAATGTTGCTGGAGGTTTTGTGGTGACCGACCGCATGCTTGAAATGTTCAAAAAGAAGAAGAGATAAGATGGATGCTATAACTACAATACTGCCTTCAAATGTAATACTGGAATACAGTTATCTTATTTCGGCTATACTTTTTGTATATGGACTGAAGTTGCAAAGCCACCCTGATAATGCCCGCAGGGGTAATCAGTGGGCTGCAGCCGGCATGATTATCCCGATGATCACTACTATTCTCCTTCATAAAAGTCCTGCAGGGTCAGGGATTTCTATGGTTAACGGAGCAGTGGTAGTTATTACTATCGTTGCAGGAGGAATTGTGGGTACTATAATGGCCAGAAGAGTCAAAATGACTGCAATGCCTCAGATGGTATCCTTTTTCAATGCTACCGGGGGTGCCGCTTCGGCCGTTGTAGCACTGATCGAGTTTAACAAAAATCCCGATCAGGCTGTCCTGGTAGGCTTGCTTGGAATTATTATCGGCAGCATTGCCTTTAGCGGGAGTATGATTGCTTATGGTAAACTGGATGATAAAGTAGGGGATATCTTCTCTAAATATATGACATATATGAACCTGGTGTTCATGGTTGCCATAGTGGGTATCACACTTTTCGTATTGCTTGGAGGGTTCAGTCTTGAGACAAGAACTTACCTTGTTTATTCTTTGCTTATTCTGAGTCTGGTGTACGGAGTTAGTTTTGTTATGCCTATTGGAGGTGCAGATATGCCTGTTGTCATCTCTCTCCTGAATTCTTTAAGCGGGATTGCCGCTACCATGGCCGGCTTTATTTATAAGAATGAGGCAATGATCCTTGGTGGTATTCTTGTGGGTTCTGCGGGTACTATTCTGACGATACAAATGTGCAGGGCAATGAACCGTTCGCTACTGAATGTTATTATAGGTTCATTTGGAGGAGGAGGGATGGCACTTACCAGCGAAGCAGGAACAATCAAGGAGATATCCATGAGCGATGCTGCTGTTCTTCTCAGTTATTCGGCAAAGATAGTTATTGTGCCGGGGTATGGTCTTGCTGTTGCAAAAGCACAGCATCTGTGCCACGATCTGGAAAAGCTCCTTGAGGAGAAAGGGGCGGAGGTAAAATATGCAATTCATCCTGTTGCCGGGAGAATGCCGGGTCACATGAATGTCCTTCTGGCTGAAGCTGATGTACCGTATGGAAAACTGGTAGAAATGGATGATATAAATCCGGAATTACCCAATACTGATGTTGTTGTTATAATAGGAGCTAATGATGTAGTCAATCCTGCATCCGAAGACGATCCTTCGAGTCCGATATTTGGGATGCCAATAATAAAGGCACGCGAAGCTAAGAATATTATAGTAATGAAACGTGGGATGGGGAAAGGATATGCAGCTATTGAAAATATGCTTTTTTATAATAGTAAAACCAGAATGCTCTTTGGAGATGCAAAAACAAGCTTACAGAGCCTGGTAAACGAGGTCAAGAGTCTATAGTACTATTATTTTATTTTACTGAAATACTTCATAAACTGCAATCGTTCGTAAATTTCGGGTCGCGAAGATTTATTGCTGCTTAGTTTACCCTTAAACTGGTCAATGTAATTATACCCCTTTTTATCCATCCAGTCCTCAAGATATTTCGACATTTCAGTAATGTGACTTATCCCTTTAATATATATCGATGATGCTACCTGTACTGCACTGGCTCCTGCCAGTATCTGTTTTACTATGGCTTTACCATCATGAATACCTGTTGTTGCAGCGATATCTATTTTCAGCCTGTTTGCCAGAATTGCCACCCATCGCAATGAATTAATCATATCAGAGGGCGTACTATAAAGTTCAGAAACAGTAAGCTTAAGATTTTCTACATCGATATCAGGACTGGTGAACCGGTTAAAAAGAACAACTCCATTAGCTCCCTCTTTTTCAAGATTCAAAATAATCTTGCCCAGATTGGTAAAGTACGGACTTATCTTTACAGCCACCGGGATATTAATCTCCTTTTTCACTTTTTGTAAGATCTTATAGTACTTCTGTTCAATTTCATCACACCCCTTTTCGAAATCGAAGGGCATAATAGAAATATTGAGCTCCATAGCATCAGCACCGGCTTTTTCAATCTGTCTGGCAAATCCGGTCCATCCAATATCTGACACGCAATTTACACTTGCAATGACCGGAATGCTAAGTTCTTTCTTCGCTTTCTTTATGATATCCAGGTATTTCCCAAGCTCTTTTTCTCTGATATGAATATCGATATAATCAAGCGTCTCAGAATATTCGTCATATATCATGCTGTTTTTACCGGCCTCCCGAAGATTATGTTCGGCTTCAAGGATTATCTGTTCCTCGAACAGAGACTTCAGGACTACGGCACCTGCACCATTTCTTTCCAGTTCGGCAATTTTTTCAAATGAATCTGTTAATCCTGAACTTGCAATAATGATTGGATTCCTGAGTGTCAATCCCAGATATTTTGTGGTAAGATCAGCCATGGCCTTAAAATTATTGAATTGAAATAATCTATTTTACTTTAACTTTCTCTGAAACATATTTATGCATACCTGCAGCAGCCTTTCTTCCGTCGCCCATTGCAAGTATTACTGTAGCACCTCCTCTTACAATATCGCCCCCCGCAAACATGTCTTCAATCGATGATTGCATTGTTTCAGGATCTACTATAATAGTACTCCATTTGCTTATTTTAAGATCGGGCAACACGCTCGGAATGAGTGGATTTGGGGATACTCCAACACTTACAATAACTGTATCAACATCAATATCAAATTCAGAATTTTCCATCGGGATCGGCCTCCTGCGTCCGGAAGCATCAGGTTCACCAAGTTCCATTTTCTGTACACGCATTTTGTTAACCCTGCCTTTTTCATCAGCAAAATATTCAACAGGATTATGAAGGTTCATGAATTCAACCTCCTCTTCAATGGCATGCTTTACCTCTTCAACCCTGGCAGGCATCTCTTCCTGCGATCTTCTGTAAACGATCATTGCTCTTTCGGCTCCAAGTCTTTTAGCAGTTCTTACGGAATCCATTGCAGTATTTCCACCTCCGATAACTGCAACATTTTTACCGCTTATAACAGGTGTGTCGAATTCATCATTTGCCGCATTCATAAGGTTTACCCGCGTCAGGTATTCATTGGATGAAAATATGTTATTATAATTCTCCCCGGGAATATTCATAAAGGAGGGATTTCCGGCACCGCTGCCTATAAAGAAAGCTTTGAAGCCATCCTTTCTAAGGTCATCGAATGAAAGAGTTTTTCCGATTATAAAGTTCTTTTTGAATTTCACACCCATCTTCTTCATAATATCGATCTCAACATCGACAATGTAATTAGGAAGACGAAATTCAGGAATTCCATATTTCAAAACTCCACCCAGTTCATGCAAAGCTTCAAAAACAGTCACGTCATATCCCCACTTTGCCATATCGCTGGCACAGGCTAGTCCGGCTGGTCCTGATCCCACAACACCAATTTTAATACCATTGGGTTTATCAACAACCGGAACCGACATATGACCATTGTCTCTTTCAAAATCGGCAGCAAATCGTTCCAGGTGACCAATAGCAACAGGATCTTTTTTAAGAGAAACTGTATAAAAACAGCTTGCTTCGCACTGCTTTTCCTGGGGACACACCCTGCCACAAACAGCCGGAAGTGCATTTGTCTCTTTGAGAGTTGATGCAGCCCCGTTAAAATCTCCGGCTTCAATTTGCTTAACAAACTTGGGAATATTTATACCTACAGGACAACCATCAATACATGTCGGGTTAGCACAATCGAGGCACCTGCCAGCTTCAGAAACAGCGATTTTGTCAACCAGGCCCTTATTCACCTCCTCTGAATTTTTGTTTCTAACTATCGGATCAGCTTCAGGCATATGAACACGAACCCTGTCGGTCCTCTCTTTGGCTTTCATCGATTTTCTCAGTTCAACGCGCCATTCCTTATTGCGTTCTTCCTTGAGGTATTCTTTTATATCGTTCATATTATGATCTGGTTTTTAAATATTCCTGATATGCCTCCACTTCCTGCTCCTTGTAGGCCCCCAAACGCTGAAGCATCTCGTCAAAATCAACTGAATGAGCATCAAATTCAGGCCCGTCAACACATACAAACTTAGTCTTTCCATCCACGGAACATCTGCAGGCACCACACATCCCTGTACCATCAACCATAATTGTATTCAAACTCGCAACAGTCGGGATGTTATATTTTTTTGTCAGCATGCTTGCAAATTTCATCATGACAGCCGGACCAATAACAACAGACATATCAATTTTCTCTCTTTTAATTACTTCTTCCATGCCATGAGTGACAAGTCCTTTTGTGCCATAGGTACCGTCATCGGTCATAATAATAAGTTCATCTGAATGTTTTTTTATCTGTTCCTCGAGTATAACAAGATCTTTTGAACGTGCTGCAATTACTGATACGATACGGTTTCCTGCTTTTTTTAAACCTTCCACAATTGGAAGGAGAGGAGCTACACCCACTCCTCCTCCGGCACATAATACCGTACCTACCTTTTCAATATGAGTTGCCTTGCCTAATGGTCCTGCGACATCTTCAATAAAATCGCCAGGCTCCAGATTTGTTAATTTCCAGGAAGTTACTCCAACTCTTTGAATAATAAGGGTTATTGTGCCATTTTTCTCATTAGCATCAGAGATGGTGAGGGGTATTCTCTCCCCCTTTTCATCTATCCTTACTATAACAAAGTGACCGGGTTTTCTTGACCGGCTTATTTCCGGAGCTTCAATCACCAATTTGATAACATTCTCCGAAAATATCTCCTTCTCAACAATTCTATACATCAGGCAATGACTTTTTTTGATTTTTAAGTTGATAAAAATAGCAATAAATTTAATATATCTAATTTTGGAGCAGAGGTTACTTTAACATATTCGCGAATTATTTTTTATATAATATTTCAGACCAATTAAAACTTAATTGATTATGGACTAAAGTCCACAAGTATCTAATTATCAATAACCCCGGGCTTAAGTCCATGGTTACGAATACCATTTTAAGACGGGCTTAAGCCCATGGTTACGAATACCATTTTAAGATCGGTTTAAGCCCGGGGTTATTAGATGCCATTTAAAGATGGGCTTTAGCCCGGAAATCATTTTATCAAGTTCTGAAAAATCTCCCGTGCAGGTAATAGAAATCTTTCTTTCATGTTATACATGTTTCCACCGATCTACCGTCTCATGCTTTTTTACTTTAGAAATTCTTTTCAATCATCTATTCATCGTTTACCAACGATCTCAAGATATTACCTTTATAATAACTGGAAAGCTTCAATTTAGTCTTGATAATGATTACGAACTAAAACAGTGGTCATTGTTATGATTGGAAATAATATATCTAATTTTGAATATTGGTAACTTTATCAAAATCATTAATGAACTCGTATCAGGAAAAACTAACTCACCTCAGAGTATCAATGAAGGAGAAGGGAACTGATCTCCTGATCGTCCCGTCAAATGATCCGCATCTTGGTGAATATGTTCCTGATCACTGGAAAATTATTGAATGGCTCACAGGTTTTTCGGGTTCATCCGCAACTATTGTTATAACTGATACAATTGCAGGACTATGGACTGATTCGCGATATTTTATCCAGGCTGAAAATCAGCTGCAGGGCACAGGGTATTCTCTTATGAAGCCTCAGCTTCCGGAAAAGAAGAGCTTCATTGATTGGCTTTCATCCTTCGTACAGATTGGCAGCAAAATTACCCTGGATGGCCGGATCATATCAATCGAAACGATGAGGAAAATTGAAAAGGCATTATCAGGAAAAAGAATATTATTCGATAAAGAGAGTGACCTGATTTACGGATTATGGACAGATCGCCCTCCGATGCCGTCATCAGTGGCATTTGATCATAATGTTGATTATTGTGGCAGGGAACGAAGCCTTAAGATTGCTGAAGTAAGGGAGCAGATGAAGATACAGTGTGTTGAATATCATCTTCTTACTTCAATAGATGATATTATGTGGATGCTTAATATCAGGGGGAATGATATAAATTACAGCCCTTTACTGACATCTTTTGCGATAGCAGGAGAAGAGCAGATTCTGCTGTTTGTGGAGGAGAGTAAGATCCCTGTGAACCTGGCGATGGAATTCGACAAACTTGGCATTGTGATACTGCCTTATGAAGAGACAACAGCTATATTATCATTCCTTCCAAAGAAATCGACAATCATCATCTCTCCAGGAACAACGTCAGTGAGCCTGTTTAATGCGATTCCGAAGGGCATGAATATAAAGGAGGATTTAAGTATCCCAACTCGTTTGAAGGCTGTGAAGAATAAAGTTGAAATTGAGAATATCGGCAAGGTGATGGTCAAAGACGGTGTGGCACTTACTAAATTCTTCTACTGGCTGGAACATTTTTCAGGTTCGGATAAATTATCAGAGATTTCACTGGCGGAGAAACTTTCTGATTTAAGATCTGTGCAGGAAAATTACCTGGGGCCCAGCTTTCCGACCATTGCCGCATATAAAGAACATGGTGCATTACCTCACTATACTGCAACAGCTGCTACCGATTCACTTTTAGGAGAAGAGGGGATTCTGCTGGTAGATTCAGGCGGTCAGTACCTTGATGGAACTACAGATGTAACCAGGACTGTTTCAATCGGTAATCCCACGCCACAACAGAAGAGAGACTTTACCCTTGTCCTGAAAGGAACTATCAATCTCGCTCTGGCAAAGTTTCCGTATGGAACAAAAGGTTACCAGGTCGATATTTTGGCACGTAAAGCGCTGTGGGAGCAGGGGCTGAACTATGGTCATGGGACCGGCCATGGGGTTGGTTTCTGTCTCAATGTTCACGAAGGACCGCATAGCATTAGTCAGGCTGCCGCAACAGACTCAAAATCAGTACTAGAACCCGGCATGTTGTTTTCAGATGAGCCTGCAATTTACAGGGAAGGAGAGTATGGTATCAGGATAGAAAACCTTATCCTCTGTTATGAAGATGAAGAGAGTGAATTCGGAAAATTCCTGAAGTTTGATACTGTCTCTCTTTGTTATATCGATAAGGCTTTGATTGACATATCTTTACTGGAAAAACGGGAAATTGAATGGCTGAATACCTATCATGCTGAAGTGTATGAAAAACTAAGCCTGTTTCTTACCGAGGATGAGAGGTTCTGGCTTAAAGAAAAGACAGCACATATTTAGAACAATTTTTTGGTTACACTGAGTTCCACAGAGGCCTTCGTCGCCCCGCAAAGCGTGACGCTCAGGCTGCACGGAGTGCCACAGAGTACCAAAGAGCACTTATCTTATTATTCTCTCTGTGTCTCTCTGTGCTTCTCAGTGTACCTCAGTGAAAGTTCTTAACTATTATTCCCCTTACTTCATCATATCCTCCATAAGGACGATATCCATTACAGGAAATTCAGTTATCCTCAACCGGGCACAGCCATACGGAACAAGCGTAATTAATTCAGGATCTTCTTCAGACTTCACGGGACTCAGGGGAGGAATATCGGCAGAGTTATCCTTCATTATCCATTCTGGTATTTTAATGCCCCTGGCAGTAATTACGAGGGGTGCATCCTGAGTTGTCAAAATATATTTCCCTGAATCGGCTGACCAGACCATCTCATCCCGGTCTGAAAATGGGTATCTGCCAACGGGGTTTTCAATTAGCCTGAATCCTCTCATAGGATCATCCTTCTCAATCAATAATCCATAGTTCCAGGCACTCTTCGGAGTAATTTCCCAGTTTACGGATCCTTTATATGTCATGGTGTCGTTTTTGAATTTAACACTTTTGAATTCTTTATCAATTCTAAGTGAAAAATAGAGCGGTCCCCGCAATACTGAAATTGAGTTATTATACCTCTTTTCAAAACGGATATCCATCGGGATCTCAAGGATTATCTGATCGCCGTCTTCCCATTTCTCGATGATTTTGTATTCAGAAATACCTTTAACCTGAACAATCCTGTTTTTAAACCTTATTGTAACTGAATCGGCCCAGCCAGGAATCCTTAACGCGACAGGAAATCTGACTGATTTTTCTGAGTTAATTGTAAGTTTTACAGTACCACTAAAAGGATAATCGGTCTCTTCTGTAATGGTAACCTCTTTTCCTTTACCAACCCTGGCCTTTACAACTGAAGGTCCGTATGATACTGCTGCCAGTCCGTTATCGTTTGTTGCCATCCACATGCTCTCAACAAATTTGGGCCACCCCTGGTGCATATTTGCCAGGCAGCATGCAAAATTAGGCATGAGGCCATATATATTTGACTGATCGCCATTTGTGCTCCAGTCTCTTTTAGCAGCGGAAACCAATACCTGGTTTGATTGCTGGTCATATTGATGTGACCACATATCTGGTGTTGTTGTACCTGGCAGAGCATTATATGTAAGTAGCTCAAGTCTGTCAACTAACATATTGTCTCCTGATATTGCATAAAGTTCCTCCAGCGAGAACATGAATTCAACTACAGAACATAATTCGGTACCCCTGTCAGGGCTTTTTCCTGAGAGATGCTCATCACCGGAAAATCTTCCTCCAGCCTGGCCATGGTTAAGGTCATATTTTTCTATTCCGGATGAAACAGCATTAATAAACCGGTTATCGCCCGATTGCTGGTACCATAATCCCGGGTATTTTATTGCCATAGCATTGTTTACGACATGTGCTGTAAGACCGTCTGGCCCCCAGTTAAGAGGTATTTTTTTATCTGCAGAAGCAGTTGAATCCCATGGAAAGTTTTCATAGTAGCCTGTCCAGTCGGAACTGTTTTTTTGAATAGATTCAATGGTCTCGAGGATCCATAGTTCTCCGATTTGTCTGTATAACCAGTAACCTGTAACTGCATTCTCCATTGCCCTTACACCACGCCAATCTTTATCGGGCCAGTCGGGTGGTGTATCATGAAGATACCTGAAATATTTTGTGAGAACATTTATTGCTCTTTCATCGCCGGTCGCCTCATAATATTGCATCAGTACTTTGTTTGCAACAGCAAGGGGCCATCTGTCTTTGTTTTTTGCCGGCCCATACCACCCTGTATCGCTGCTGCTTGTAATTATCTTCTCGATCCAGAGAGTTGATTTTTTAATAAGATTCTCATCATCGAGCAGGTAAGCAAGTGGCACCAAGCCATCAAGATAGTATGGTCCGCGTTCCCATGCCTCACCGTCACCACCACGCCAGGATGAGTTAACGAGATCTGGCCAGAAGTCATCTAGGTTCCCAGTGAGGCCGGAAGCCTGGGCTTCGAGCTGCCTTCTTAGCCACCCGGAAGGTTTAACGGTACCGAGAGGCAGCTTTATGTATGCATTCTGAAGAAGTGGTTCAGGATTGCCTTTGTAGTTTACGTTGACATTAGTTCTGCCGCAATTGGATAAAATCATAGATAAAAAGATCAGGAAGAGGGAAAAGCACTTCTTCATTATTAATATCTCTTATTCAGTTTTCAATGAGTTTGCAGGATTCATAACAGCTGCCTGGTAAGCTTTATAGCTAATAGTAATGAATGTAATTACTATGGTTAAGAGAGCGGCAATGATAAAGAGAGTCGCTCCCAGGGTGGTTTTGTAAACATAATTCTGCAACCAGTTATTCATAAAATAGTATGCAACAGGGAATGCTATTATAATCGCAATAGTGACAAGTATAAGGAAATCTCTGGATATTAACCTTAAAATAATACTCTCATTGGCTCCGAATACTTTCCTGATACCAATCTCTTTTGTTCTCTGTTCAACCATATATGAGGCCAAACCAAATAATCCAAGGCATGCTATAAGTATTGCAAGTATTGTAAACAGGGTAAAGATAAAACCCCGTTTTTCATCGGCTTCGAATTGTCTGTTAAATCTTTCTGAGAGGAAGGTGTAGGTAAAAGGCTGATCAGGATAGATCTCTTTCCACCTCGATTCAATGAAACTCAAAGTCTGTTGAATATCCTTGTCATTTATCTTTATATATACAACATTATTAATGGTCCTGTAGACAAGAAGCAGGGATTCAATCTCATTATACATGCCTGTTTGATGATAATCCTTCATGACTCCGATAACCCTTGCCCTGATTGTATTTTCATCACCAAGTTCGACCTTTTTTCCAAGAGGTTCAGTCCATCCCATTCTGTTTACAAATGTTTCATTCACCACAACGCCTGTCAGAGTATCGGATGGCATATCCTCCTGAAAATCACGACCACTGGCCATTTTTATTCCGAGGGCATCTACAAAATCGTGGTCGACAACAGCAAAATTGATACCTCTCGAGGACATCCCCTGGTCAGTCTCGACATTGAATAATACCTTTCCCGAACCTTCACCAATAGGTGCATTGGTAGAGGTAACAAATCTGATGTTCGGACTTTCCAGGAGTGCCTCTTTCAGAACAGGATATTTTTGCGGCATTCCCCGGTTGAGCTGCAGGCTTATTACATTTTTCTGGTCGAAACCCTGGTCCATTGTTTTCAGATAATTCAACTGTCTGAAGACTACCAGTGTGCAAATTATCATAATAACCGAAACGCTAAACTGTATCACAACAAGTATTTTACGAAAGAGACTACCGGCTGACCCCTGGGTTATTTCACCTTTAAGAACAGTAACAGGACTGAATCTTGAAAGGAAAAATGCAGGATAACTTCCTCCTAATATACCCACTATCAGCGTTATCCCTAATAAGCTAAGCAGAACAACAGGACTATATATGACATGCAGGTCGAAAGATTTCCCGGCAAGCATGTTAAATTTTGGCAATAATATAATAAGTAAGACCATACTCAATACCAGAGAGATGATTGTAAACGCTGTTGATTCGGAGAGGAACTGCGCAATTAATGACCCGCGACGCGATCCGACCACTTTTCGCAAACCTACTTCTCTTGCCCTCTTGGCAGAACGTGCTGTGGCAAGATTCATATAATTCATTGCTGCGATAAGGATCAGGAAGAGAGCAACTATCGCAAAAATATATACATAAGTTATGCTTCCGGTTGGTTCAGGTTCGTTGGCATTGGTTGAGTAGAGATGGATCCTTGTCATGGGTTCAAGGATATAATCAATTGTAATATTCAATGCTCCGAAAATCGATTTCATATATGCATCATACATAGCCTGCATTTTTGTTTCAAATGCAGCGATATCAAAATTGTTGGGGAACAGCAAATATGTAAATACCCCAAAATTGCCCCATGATCCCAGTTGTTTTGGTAAGTTATTTCTCGATGCAACGGCATCAAACCGAAAATGGGAATTGAAGGGGACATCTTTAATAATACCTGTTACCTCATATACATTTGTCCCGGCTGTAAGAGTTTTTCCGATAGGATCAGTATCTCCAAAATATCTTGAAGCAATTCTCTCAGTAAGGATGATCTTGTTTGGTTCCTGAAGAGCTGTTTTAACTTCCCCTTTTACTACTTCATAAGTAAAGATGTCGAACAGAGTTGAATCGACATAATAGAAATTTTCTTCATTGAACTCTTTATCTTCATATTTATAAAGGGCTCGTGGCATGTTAATAAACCTTACAAACGACTGGACTTCCGGATAGTCCTGTACCACCTGTGGACCAAAAGGTATCTGTGCAACATTCCAGGTGAACTGGTCGTCGGGTTCGGTGATTTTTGAAGAAACACGATATATTCTGTCGGCTTTTTCATGATAACGATCATAGCTTACCTCGTCGGATACGTATATAATGAGGAATAATGCACTGGATATACCCAGTGTCAGTCCAAGAATGTTCAGGATACTATAACCGAAGTGTTTAAGGATATGTCTGAAGGCTGTTTTAATGAGGTTCTTGACCATCTAATTATAATTATCAGATAAATATTGAGTATTTAAAAGTAAATCTTATTTATTAGTTGCTCCTTAAAATTATCGACATTAACAAGACATTAACAAAGTGTACTAATTTGATGGCTTCTCCTCAAAAACCTTAATCTGGTCAAACCATGCAACCCCCTGGCCGGGCATCTTCAGGATAAGGTTTGTTTTAAAAGAGGCCAAAGTATCAGCTGGAATTGTAACAAATGTTACAAACCGTCTCCATGTGCTGTCAGGTATAAACCTGGCACGCCCAAAGTCACCGAGTAAAACTTCCACATATTGGGGTATTGGGTTTTTTACTAAAGGACTACTGTTTTCTTGTTTTGTTACAGGGGAAAATCTCTGTTCAGGATCGGATTTCGCCCTGATAGATATTGTATAGGTTGCTCCTGCTTTTATTTTAAAAGGAAAAAACCTGAGATAGAGGCTTTTATCATTCTCAGGAGTAACGATCCTCAGTGAATGATTCCCATCTGTATGTTCACGTGTGTCAAGAAAATAGGTTGCTCCCCTGTCTTCTCCTGGTCTTGCATAACATGCAGAAGGAATCCCGGGTGAAGAGATATCCTCAAAACCCGGATCCCTGATCAGATTAATATTTGAGCCTGCTATTGAAGGCTTTTCATTCTTGATATTAACAAGGTAAACCTGCGATCCGAAAGGGGACAGCTGATCTATTATTACTCCCCCAGTCATGTTAACTGATCGATTTTCAAATAATACAATTGCTTTTCCGTAATTGAGACCCTTTACCCTGATTACAGCCTCCAGGGGTCTGTTTATTTTATTTACTGCCATAACAATCAGTTTTCCATTATGCAATTTTGAGGATACTATTATATTATTTGAATTTGATTCAACAGGCAGTGGCTCTTCATCAGAAAGGAGCCAGGGTGTGAGTTCAGCTACCTCAACTGCAATCCTGCCGCATTCACTCCATGTGGCAGCTGATTTCGGGAAATAGTTAAGGCCTTGTCGTACAAAGTATTGGATTCCACCAGCCCCTTTGATGATAGATTGCCATGTCATTGACCGTATCTCCTGGAGCGTTGGTTCACGGGCCCATAATTCTCCTCCTCCGAAAGCCTGTGGAACAATCCATACTGGCCTCTTCCCGTTAAATTCATCTCTGAGCTGGCCGGCTACATTACCTGTGAAAGAGACAGGGAGATCCGGAATTGGATATGGATCGGCCATTACTATATCGAGACCATCAATATAATTCTTTGATGAAAGAAAAGGAGCCATAAATACAATTGAAACAGGATGCCATGGGTCGTATTTCTTTACCGTTCTGTAAATCTCCTCAATTTGTTGTGGTGGAATTTTGTACCCGTTTGGCTCATCTGCAATATACCAGCCAAGCAGGGCGGGATGATCCCTGAATGCTTCAATTTCAGCAATGAGGCGTTTTTTCTTTTCTGTATCATCAATCTCTTCAATCTTTGAACCAACTCCACCGCCTCCTGAAACGGAAAGCAGGTTATAATTCACCTTCATTCCCAGCATTGCGCAACGGTCCATATATGCTTTCCTTTCATCAAAAGTCTCAGGTAAAATCTTCTGATAAGGCGAGATGGTATTGAACCCTTTGATGACCTCTTCTTCCAGCAGGTTTCGATGAACAGGCGAATAGCAATAAAATCCGAAAGGGAAAAACTGCCGTTTATTAACTGTCAGACCACCCGTCAGCCTGTCTGTTTTAACCTCATTGGATTTATATGGGAGAATTAAAATATCTGTTGTAGCTTTATATATCACACCCGGTCTCCATGATATTGAAATCAGTGCAACTGCATTATAAGATGATGGAGCCAGATTGATTGAAAATGGGATTCTGAATATCTTGGTGCCAGCCTTGCCTCTGTAAGAAGTAATAGTATCGTTCCCGCTTAAAATATTCACTGACAGATCACTTGTAGTCAGGCCGGGAGGAATATGCAGAAGGAACTCACCTGTTTGTTCGGAACTATAAAAACTAAGTCTTGAATATATCTTAAAAGAAGTTGAATCAATCGATTGACAGAAGATATTTTGAAAATAAAATGTTGTCAGTAAACAAAAAAGCAGGATTTTTTTAGACATTGTGACCAGGTTACGCAATAGAGTTAAATTTTAAGGTTGCTTCAGGATAAAAGTACTTACTTCCTGTGCAAAAACAAAGGTATTTAGGAAATCATATATTATGTTTGTATAATACAACCTTGCCAGAAGAAATATTTTTTAGAGCTTACATTGTCAAATCGTAATAGGAGGAATATGCTATGAAACAAAAACTTATCTTTCTGTTTAGCCTGATAATAATCGGGCTTTCCCTTCATCCAAATATCTATGGTCAGAATATTGGCCTGGTAGATGTAAAATATGCAGAACAGGTAATCACTGTCGGCGGTACTGATGCTGATATTACCGGGTTCACATCCGAAGCTGTCCAGATAGCCCTTGATGCTATAAGGACCAGAGGTGGAGGTACTGTAAAACTTAATCCGGGAGTATTTGAAATCATCGGACCATTACGGCTTCCGGATAATAGTTCATTGATAGGATCGGGCAAATCGACCATATTGCGGAAATGTGATGGATTCAGGACCAGTTTTGTTATCGATGCTGATTGGGGAATGTTAAAGGCTGAATTGAAAGATGTCAGCGGTTTTAAAATGGAAATGGGTATTCAGCTGTTTGATGATGAGCATAAGCAGGGATGGGATGTTACCACTGCAAAAATAACTGATATCAAAAACAATGTTATCTATTTTGACAATGGAACTAATTATGATTATTTATCTTCTTTGAACGGAACTGTTACTAACGGTTGTTCAATTATTGAAGCAGTGGGTGTTGAAAATGTTAAGATCGCTGAACTTGTTATTGAGGGCAGGAAAGAGAATAACGACTATATTAATGGATGCCGGGGAGGTGGAGTTTATATCCATAAATCGAGGAACTGTGTTGTTGAGAATGTTAAGGTAAATGAGTTCAATGGCGACTCCTTCAGCTGGCAGATCACTGAGAATATTACCTTAAAAGGGTGCGAAGCTTCAAATGGAAATGGTCTTGGGTTTCATCCCGGAACAGGATCTGACCATTCTGTTGTTGAAAATTGCATAAGTCATAATAACTCCCAGGATGGGATATTTTTATGCTGGCGCGTGCAAAATGGAATTTTCAGAAATAATACCGTATATGCAAATGGCGATAACGGGATTTCAATTGGTCACAAGGATACCGACAACATTTTTGAAAATAACCATGTCTATGAAAATGGTTTCCAGGGTGTTCTTTTCCGTAATGAAAATGAACAAAACAGCGGCCACAGGAATACATTTACCGGTAATATCATTGAAAACAACGGAGTTAAAAGGGAGTCCAGCGGTTTTTACATTGGCGGGGAGACACACGATATTACCATAACCGATAACACTATAAGATCCACCGGCAAAGGAAATCAATCAACTGCTATCCTTATCGGGAAAAAATCATCAAAAGTAACTTCAGAGAATAATAAAATTTCAGGATCAAAAGAGATTATCAATGAAAAATAGAAATAGAGTATTTACACTGGTGCTATTAGTGATATTGGCTTTGAGCTGTAATGTTCAAAATCCGGGTTCCAATATTGAAACTAATTTAAATACTGAGATTTGGCCTGCGATAAAAAAAGAGATGCATCCATGGACCCGTTGGTGGTGGATGGGTAGTGCAGTTGATAAAGAAAACCTGGAGAGGGAATTGACTCAGTTTGCTGAATCGGGGATAGGTGGGGTTGAGATTACTCCTATATATGGTGCCAAAGGATATGAGTCAGAATATATCAGTTTTCTGTCTCCTCAGTGGATTAATATGCTTAATGTTACTGTGCAAAAAGCCAATACTCTTGGGATCGGAGTAGATATGAATGCCGGAACAGGATGGCCCTTTGGAGGGCCACAAATAACTCCCGTAATGGCTGCAGGCAAGTTAATTATTCAGACCTGTGAAGTAAAAGCCGGACAAAATCAGGAGATAAAAATTGAAATTCAGGATTCCTTGCAACAGAAGTTTGGCGCCCCGCTTAAAGCGCTTACAGCTTATGGAAGTAAAGGCGAAATAATCGATATCCTTGATCAGGTCGATGAGAATGGCAATCTGAACTGGAGGCCAAAAACAGGTAACTGGGAAATATATGCTGCATTTGCTGGTCATACCGGTCAGGTTGTTAAACGGGCTGCTCCAGGGGGAGAAGGATTGGTTCTGGATCACCTTTCTAAAGATGCTTTGAAAGTATATCTGAACAGGTTTGATGATGCTTTTGGTTCTAAACAGCCCGGTATCCGCTCGTTTTTTAATGATAGTTACGAGGTATATGGTGCCGATTTTTCTCCCGAATTTTTTATTGAATTTCAGAAACGCAGGGGTTATGATGTGAAAAAATACCTCAGGGAATTAGTGAGCAAACAAAACAGCGACCAGATAGCAAGAATTAGGTCTGACTATCGTCTTACCATGGCTGACCTTGTTTATGAGAACTTCAGTGTTCCATGGCGTCAGTGGGCAAACGGCAAGGGAGCCCTTTCCAGGAACCAGGCACATGGATTTCCGGGGAACATTCTTGATATTTATGCAAATGTTGATATACCCGAACCTGAATCATTTGGAATAAACCATGTCCCTGTCCCGGGTATGACATATTATACAATCGACACAAAGAATGTTCCTCCTGACAGGGTCATGATGAAATTTGCTTCATCAGCTTCAAATGTATTGGGAAAACCATATACCTCCTGTGAAACATTCACATGGCTCGGAGAGCACTTTAAGGTACCACTGGCACATACCAAACCCGAAGTGGAGAAGGTATTTTTATCGGGAGTAAATCATGTGTTTTTTCATGGTACCACATATTCTCCCAAAAGAGCCGGCTGGCCGGGCTGGTTATTCTATGCTTCAACGAACTTTGCACCTTCCAATAGTTTCTGGCCACACCTGCATGGCTTAACAGATTATATTACCCGTTGTCAGTCAATCCTTCAGGCAGGTAACGCCGACAGCGAAGTTTTACTTTACTGGCCCTATGCAGATGTCTTATATCATGCGCCGACAAATCAACTTGATATGATGCTTTCGATCCATTCAATTCCTGAATGGTTAATCCCAACACCCTTTTATGATGATGCAATGAAACTCATGGATGGAGGCTATTCGGTTGATTTTGTTTCAGATAGGCTGTTAGGAAGGAGTGAAGTCAAAAACGGATTGTTAAAAGTATCACCTGAAGGAGCTGCCTATAAGGTGCTGGTGATACCTCAAGCTGATTTTATGCCTGTTGAGACATTCGCAAATATTCTGAAACTTGCTGAACAAGGAGCTAAAGTTATATTAGAGAAAATACCTGATGATGTTCCTGGAATGGGAGACCTGGATGTCCGTCGTAAACAATTAAGACAACTGGCTTCATCACTGGCATTAACGGAATCAGGGAATGGCATGAGAGTTGCCGGGATTGGTAAGGGACAAATTATTATTTCTTCAGATGTACAAAAAGCTCTTAAGTTTAAAGAGATTCATGGTGAGGATCTTACCGCTTCCGGACTTAAATTTATCCGACGAGATGTAAACGGCAATAAGTACTATTACCTGGTAAATCATACGGCACGAATAGTTGATGAATATGTAGCTCTAAATACCCAGGCTGCCTCTGTAATGATCCTTGATCCTCAGACCGGTGATTATGGTTTGGCTTCAACAGAAAAAGATAAAGATAAGATTAAAGTGCGATTGCAAATAGAACCCGGGAACTCACTGATTCTTAAAACATCCGATGAGATGTCATTGAATGCCAAACACTGGATATACACAGAAACAACAGGGGAACCTATAGAAATTGAAGGAGATTGGAAGCTGAAATTTACAGCCGGAGGACCGGTATTGCCAGGGCGGCAAAGACTTGCCAGACTGGTTTCATGGACAAAACTGGATGATGAAAATGTTTCTGCTTTCTCAGGAAGCGGCGAATATAGTAAAACGTTTAAATTGGCAGCAAAAAATGACTCTGATTATGTACTTGACCTGGGAGACGTAAGGGAGAGTGCAAGGGTGTGGGTAAATGGCAAAGATGCCGGAGTCTTATGGCATGTTCCGTTTAAAGTAAATATCGGTCAATATCTGAAACAGGGAAAAAACAGTTTAAGAATTGAGGTTGCCAACCTGATGGCTAACCGTATAGCGGCTATGGATAAAAGAGGTGTTGAATGGAGGATATTTAATGAGATAAATTTTGTCGATCTCTATTATAAACCTTTTGATGCTTCTGGCTGGGAACCAATGGCATCCGGACTATTGGGACCTGTGACAATTACACAGGTAAATTGAATATGCTATTTTTTTAATTTTTGTTGAATAGAATTGTCAACTTCACTTCATCTTCCATTATGATTCCGTTTTCATTGCCCGGGATCCATTTTGGACCATCTTTAATGAGCCGTATAGCCTCTCTTGAATATAGTTGCCCTGGAGTGTTTATTACTTTGATGTTTTTGACTGTGCTGTCAACTGATACCTTAAAACTAACAACTACCACCCTCTGCTCACCACCTTTTGATTCAGGAATACGGATATTCTTTGCCAGGTATATATCAAAACTGTCTTTCCCAATAACCGGCTGAGGCGGATTATAATCTCTTAATGCCGCACTTTTATAATTAGCAGGGGCTCCGGCAGCACGTGCCATATCCATCTTTTTTTCAGAAACTATAGATTTTTCCTCACTAACCTTACCCTGAACAGATGCAAAGTCATCTTTGGCTCCTTCTGAATCCTGAATTTCAGGCTGTGCCTCGGCAACCCGGACCCCTGCACCTGCATCCTGAACTTCTGTCTCTTCGGCCTTGTCCTGTGCCTCTGCTACCTGGTCTCGTGCCTCTGCAACCTGAACTCCTGCCACTCCTTTTTCTTCAATTTTAATGATTTCAGGCTGCTTACCCGTTTTTGCTTTTCTTGCAGGAGGAATAACAATATCCTCCTTTTTATCTGCTGCTTTTTCTGCGGGCGATGGAATTGGCTTCTCTGCAGGAGTAGATTCCGAAACCATTTCCTCCTTTTCAATTTTTTCACTTAAGGTTGACACTTGATCGTTTCGCTGGGTCACAATGAATACAGTTGTAATTACCATCAGAACTGCCACTGAAGCCGCAATCCGGTAATAAATAAATCTTGTTTTTTGTATTGTTCTGTTTTTTAGACGTTTGTGAAGACGAGACAGGTCTTCGGTAACTTCAGTATCCGGGAAAGCGTCAAATCCTTCTCCAGCCTCTGTCAGAAAGGGATCCTTCTGAAGTTCCCTCTCAAAGGAATTTCTTTCTTCGCCGGTCATCTCATCTCTCCTGTAGCGGAGAAAATCCTTCAGCGACCCTTTCCTGTTTTTAATCTTGCCCGACATGTTTTTCTTCAATACAAAGTTTCAGATTTCTTTTTGCATTCTGAAGATGACTCTTCACTTTTTTCTCATCAAGACCCATATTAATTGCGATCTCATTATAGCACCTGTTTTCGTAATAGAATTGCCGTGTGCATTCTTTCTGTTCATTTTTTAATCTTTCTATACAATCGGCGAGAGCTTTCTCCCTTTCCGGTTCATCTTCATCTTCATCTATAGGATGCAAAAAGCTACTGGTTTCCATAAAAACCTGGCTCTCATTTATCCATTCATTAAATTTTTCACTTTTCGATTTCTCAGATCGCAACTGCATGAGACAATAGTTCTTTGTGACTACATGAAGCCAGCTTCTGAAGTTTTCGATCTTGTGTTTTGGAATTTCAATTATGAGCTTCTCAAATATCTGCATCACAGCATCCATTGACTCTTCCCTGTTTTTAAGGTATTTAATACAGACTCCATATACCAGATGCATGTACCCTGAATAGAGTTCCCCAAGCACCTCCAAGTCACCTGTTAAGGTAAATTCCTTAAGTAACTCCTCATCTGGTTTATGACCTTCTTTTTTCCTGGTTAACTCAAACTTCATCACAATAACAAACGACCATCTTTATATTTTCCACACTCCTGACTCCTGACGCCTGACGCCTCAAAGCTTATGCCATTATTGTTAGTAAAGTTAGTTGAAATGTGATAAACAAATGAAAAGATTTATGGAATTCCGGAAAACGTTGCATCATATAGGAAACATTTAACCAATAATTATTATTATGAAAAACAGTTTATCAATTTTCGCAATACTGATACTTGCAGCAATCATGATTGCTTTCACAGAATCAGGAACGATAACGGGAAAGGTCACAGACAATCAGGGTCAGCCTTTTTCCGGTGTAAGAGTAAGTGTAAAAGGTACACTAACAAAGACCACAACAGGGTCCAATGGCACTTATAAAATAGTGGCTGAACAGCAGGCAAGGATTCTTCTCTTTTCATTCCCCGGCTATGAAACTGTTGAGGAAAAGATAGGCGGGAGAACCGTTATTAATGTTATGATGATGCCGGAAATAATTTCTCTGCAGGAGGTGGCAGCAGATGGGTATGGAGCTAAGAAAGATATGGCTTTCAGATCTAAGTCAGTAGCCGGTGTTCCCGGTGCTTTTCCGGGTTATGTTTCGAGGCCAAATTTCCCAAGGTATAATAACGATTTCAATACTGAGGGATATGCTTCAGTAAATGAGAATGGTTATAAGAGTGTAAAAAACAATCCTTTATCGACATTTTCAATCGATGTGGACAATGCTTCTTACTCCAATATCCGCAGGTTTATCAATATGGGCCAGCTGCCTCCGGCTGATGCAGTAAGGATAGAGGAGATGATAAATTATTTTAAATACGATTATCCAGAACCTGGTGGAGAACATCCTTTTTCAGTATATACCGAGATAGCCGTATGCCCATGGAACAAGAAACACCAGCTTCTGCAGGTGGGTCTCCGTGGAAAAAGCATTGATAAATCTTCACTTCCCCCTGCAAACCTGGTATTTCTTCTGGATGTTTCGGGTTCAATGAACTCTCCAAATAAACTTCCGCTGCTTAAATCGGCCTTTGGGTTGCTTGTTAATGAGCTAAGACCTCAGGACCGTGTTGCAATAGTTGTCTATGCCGGTGCCGCAGGCCTTGTTCTCGAATCAACACCCGGTAACAGGAAAGAGGCAATAATGGCGGCAATTGACCATCTGGAAGCCGGCGGATCCACAGCCGGTGGTGCAGGATTGAAGCTTGCCTATTCTGAAGCTCAAAAGAATTTTGTAAAGGGTGGAAATAACAGGATCATCCTGGCAACCGATGGTGATTTTAACGTTGGAGAATCCAGTAATGGAGGAATGGAAAGGCTGATTGAAGAGAAGCGTGAACTGGGTGTATTTATTACAGTACTGGGATTTGGCATGGGTAATGTAAAAGATGATAAGATGGAGATAATTGCAGATAAAGGAAACGGCAATTATTCCTACATCGACAACTTGCAGGAAGCCAGGAAAGTATTGGTCAGTGAATTCGGGGGAACACTCTTCACCATAGCAAAAGATGTAAAATTTCAGATCGAGTTTAATCCGGCAAAAGTTGAATCTTACAGGCTGATCGGTTATGAAAACAGGCTTCTGAATGATGAAGATTTCAACGACGACACAAAGGATGCCGGTGAGATGGGAGCCGGGCATAATGTAACTGCCCTGTACGAACTGATACCAACCGGCTCGGATGAGAAGTTGCCTTCAATAGATCCACTTAAATATCAGACATCCAGATCGGCAGAGTATCAGGAAAAGGACTTTTCAGGTGAATATCTTACGATAAAACTGCGATATAAAAAGCCTGACGGGAACACAAGTAAACTTCTTGAAAAAGCCGTAAGAGGAAGAATAGGCGATATAGAAGATGCATCGGAGAATTTAAGGTTTGCAGCAGCTGTATCAGAGTTCGGCATGATTTTGAGAGACTCAGAATTCAAAGGAAATGCAACGCTGGCCGGTGCTGCCCATCTGGCCCAGTCGGCCAGGGGAAATGATGAAGACGGCTATCGCTCTGAAATGATCAGGTTAATAAATACCGCAAAGGATATGAGAGTCATTGCAGATAAAGAATAATAAATTTCCCGCAGATTACGCTGATTTACGCAGATAGGTTTGGATTTATCAGCGATAATCTGCGAGATCAGCGGGAAAATTAACAAAAGGAGGCGGACTTTTATGAGTCTGCCTCTTTTTTATTTATCCATTAATGCAACATATTTTATATTGTGGGGTCTTTGTTGTGATAGAATCATAAAAGAACAAAAAACCCTCTGCAATGTTTAAAAACTTCTTTATTAATGCTTTCCGCAATCTCAGAAAGCAACCCGGCTATATTATACTGAATTTAGGTGGCCTGGCAATCGGAATTACCAGTTTTATTTTTATCTCATTATATGTTGCAAATGAACTAAGTTATGACAGGTTCCACGACAATTATGAGAATATTTACAGCATAAAAGTTGTAGGCAGACTGGCTGGAGGAACTTTAGACCAGGCTGTTACCGCCGCCCCAATGTGCCAGGCAATGTTAAATGATTATCCTGAAATTTTACATGCCACAAGGGTAACACAAATGGGAGCATGGCTAATACGTTTCGGGGAAAACAAGTTCAATGAGGATGGAGTCCTCTTCGCTGACTCTACATTTTTCGATGTGCTTGATTATAAATTACTAAAAGGGGACCCTAATACTGCACTGGTACGACCCCGGTCAATGATTCTTACTGATGCGTATGCAAAAAAATATTTTGGCAACCAGGATCCGATGGGACAAAAAATGATTGTCGAAGCCGATACTATCCTCTATACTGTTACAGGAGTTGTACAGGATGTACCGGATAATTCCCATATGAAATTTGATATGCTGGCTTCAATGAGCACATATCCGGGTCAGGCGAATAACGAGCAATGGGTAAGTCATAATTTCTATACCTATATCGTGGTAAGGGATGGGACAGACCCGGATGTCCTGCAGGAAAAGTTACAGGAGATGGTGATTAAATATGTCGGGCCTCAGCTACAACAGATTCTGGGAGTATCAATCGATGATTTCAGAAAAGCGGGGAATGATTTCAGTTATGTACTTGAACCATTAAAAGACTTACACCTGAAGGGAGCAACACAATATAATCTGGAGCCCCTTGGGTCACCGACTACAGTTTATATCTTTGCCGTTATAGCAATCTTAATTCTTATTGTAGCGATCATCAATTATGTTAATCTTGCAACAGCCAAATCGGCCGGAAGGGCAAAAGAGGTTGGAGTTAAAAAGGTAGCGGGAGCAAATAAATCAGGACTGATTTCCCAGTTTCTCGGGGAGTCGATGTTAATTGTAACATTTGCTACAATTCTGGCAATCGTGTTAGTATATGCCCTCACCCCTTCTTTTAATCAGCTTATCGGTAAGGATCTTTCAATCAGTATTTTAAATAATATTACAGGAGTGCTTTCATTGATCGCCCTGGTTGTTGTTGTGGGGATATCGGCGGGTTTCTATCCGGCTTTTGTCCTGGCATCATTTAATCCTGTTGAGGTATTAAAAGGTACCTTAAATCCCGGCTCTATGTCAAAAAGGTTAAGAGGAATTCTTGTTATTTTCCAGTTTACCGTATCAATAGTTATTATTATTGGTTCGATCATCGTCTATAACCAGCTTAATTTTATGACAACAAAAGACCTGGGATTTAAAAAGGAAAACCTGGTAATAATTCGCCGGCCTGATGCCTTCTTCAGGCAGAAAGAAGCATTCAGAAACCAGATTTTACAGATACCGGGTGTTGAAAAGGTTGGTTTCTCCCGGCAGGTCCCTGGGACAAACTTCAGTAATAATGCTTTCTTCAATGATGAGGATCCTGAAAAGAAAACCTACCTTCTTCAGCAAGCTCAGGTAAGCCTGGACTTTCCGGAAGCATTGGGAGTTCATCTGATTGATGGCAGGTTCTTCTCACGGGAATTTAGCACAGATTCTATTGCAGTACTATTAAATGAAGCAGCTGTAAAATCGCTGGGACTGACAGATCCTGTTGGAAAATATATCCTGCAGCCCAGGGGACCTCAGCAATTCCAGAAGTATGAGATAATAGGCATCATGAAAGATTTTAATATTACCTCCATGCATAAAGCAATAGATCCGGTTTGCTTCACAGTGATGGGGCCGGGAGGCGGAGATCAGTATGCGACGGTAAGGCTCACAGGAAATGATATCAATGCAACTATAAAGGCTATTGAGGAAAAATGGCAGATGTTCACTTCTGCACAACCCTTTCAATATGATTTTTTCACAGATACCTGGAATAATCTCTATACCTCGGAAATGAAAACGGGTAAGATTTTTATTATTTTCTCCCTGCTTGCAATATTTATTGCATGTATAGGCTTGCTGGGCCTGGTAACCTATATTACAAATAAAAGAACCAGAGAGATAGGTATAAGAAAGACCTACGGTGCATCCATCCGGGTTGTACTCAGACTCCTGTCAAAGGAGGTTGTCTCTCTTATTCTCATTTCATCGCTGATAGCCTATCCAATAGCCTATTTCGGTTCAAAATACTGGCTGGAAGGATTTGCAAGTAAAGTGAAGGTAAGCCCATGGTTGTATATTATTGCTACATTAATTACCCTTGTTATAGGATGGCTCTCTATTAGTTACAGAACTATAAAAGCAGCAAACACCAACCCGGCAAATGCCCTGAGGATAGAATAGGCAGGTACCGGTAATAACCAGAAGTGGCATGTTATTTTATCTGGTCAAGACGTTGCATGCAACGTCTCAACAATGATATTACTAGGATTCCCTGAGGAATTTGTCAATCTTTTTTGCCACTCTTCTGCCGGAAGCTATTGCATTTACCACCAGGCTTGCACCGCAAACAGAGTCTCCGGCTGCAAAAACTTTATTGTGGCTGGTTGAAAAGGTTCTGTCGACCTTAATGTTTTTCCTCTGTTCGAGCTCTAAATCAAGCTCTGAGACCAACCCATCAAGCACAGGATGTACAAATCCCATTGCAAGCAACACAAGTTCAGCGTTAATTATCTTTCGTGTCCCCAGCTTAACCTCCATTGTATAACGTCCGTCGACGATCTTCCAATCCACTTCTTCAACTTCAACCCCTGTTACATGATTGTTTTCTCCCGTTATTTTAACCGTTGATAGGGCCCATAATCTTTCGCATCCCTCCTCATGTGAAGATGATGTCTTCAGAATTTTCCCATAATAAGGCCATGGATTATCATCTGCGCGGCTTATCGGTGGTTTTGGCAGTATCTCAATCTGAGTAACACTCCTGGCTTTTTGTCGTATTGATGTTCCTACACAATCGGACCCTGTATCTCCTCCTCCGATTATCAGAACATTTTTCCCTTCAGCAGTAATTGTATTTGCAATAGCTTGTATCTGTCCGTCATTAACCCTGTTCTGAAGGGTGAGAAAGTCCATCGCAAAATGGATCCCATTGAGATCTCGTCCTTCAACATTCAAATCGCGTGGATGTGAAGCACCGATAGTTAAACAAATGGCATCAAATTGTTCGAGGAGTTCTTTTCCTGAGATATCCTTTCCAATATTTGTTCCTGTCTTTATGATAAGCCCTTCCTGTACCATCAGATCAAGGCGTCTGTCAATGGTTGTCTTGCTCAGTTTGAAATCAGGGATTCCATATCTTAACAATCCACCAGCCTTGTCATCTTTTTCGAACAGAGTTACCAGATGGCCGTTTTTATTCAGCAGATCAGCAGCTGCCATTCCCGCTGGTCCGCTTCCAATGATCGCAATTTTCTTTCCTGTCCGTATTTTAGGAGGTTCCGGTTTAATATATCCTTCAGCAAACGCTTTTTCAACAATAGCAACCTCATTTTCACGTATTGTTACGGGTTCTTCATTAATATTCAGGACGCATGCATGTTCACAGGGTGCGGGACATATTCTTCCCGTAAACTCAGGAAAGTTAATTGTCGCACTCAACCTGTCATATGCGCCTTTCCAGTCGCCTTTGTAAAGCATGTCATTCCACTCCGGGATCAGATTATCACATGGACAACCCCAATGACAAAAAGGTATCCCGCAATCCATGCATCGCGATGCCTGAAGCATCCTGTCTTCGGTATTTAAAGTCTGTTCAACCTCACTATGATCGCCGATTCTTTCGTGTTTTGGCCTGTTACCGGCATCCTTCCTCTTTATCTTCAAAAACCCTGTTATATCAGCCATATTCTATCTTAATAAAATGTGAATCTTCTTTTGTCTCTTTTTTGCCAACTGCCAACTGTCTATTGCCAACTGTCTATTACCTATTGCCTAACTCGCGCTTATCTCAAGGTCAATCTCAACATCAGCAATTTTCTTCCTGATCTCTTCAAGTTTATTTTCCTGTAGTACCTTTTTATAATCATATGGTATCACCTTGATGAACATTGGTAAGTGAGTCGCAAAATCATCCAGAATCATCTTAGCCTTTTTGCTGTTTGTAAACTGGTAATGACGAGAAATAAGTTCTTTAAGTTCATTGGCATCTCCGTAGTCTTCAACGAGTGAAAGTTCTACCATTCCCATATTGCAGTAATAATCAAAATCTCCATTTTCATTATAAACATATGCAATTCCCCCGCTCATCCCTGCAGCAAAATTACTTCCGGTAGTTCCAAGGACAACCACGCGACCACCTGTCATATATTCACAGCAATGGTTACCTACGCCCTCAACCAAAGCGTTAACACCACTGTTTCTGACACAAAATCGCTCACCTGCAACACCTGAAATAAATGCTTCTCCACTGGTAGCGCCATAGAGTACAGTATTCCCTATAATAATATTCTTGTCCGCTTCAAAAGTAGAGCCTTCGGGAGGAACTACTATGATCCTTCCACCTGATAGTCCTTTGCCCAGGTAATCATTCGAATCCCCTTCCAGATATAGCTCCACACCCGGAGAGAGGAATGCACCAAAACTCTGACCTGCTGATCCTTTAAATCTGCATTTGATAGTTCCGTCAGGGAGACCCTCTGAACCATATAATGTTGCAATTTTACCTGAGAGCATGGCCCCGGTTGTTCTGTTAGTATTGTTAATGGGTTTTTCTATTATTACAGGCTCTTTGTCTGAAATTGCTTTTTCAGCCTCTTTAATCAATTCTCTGTCAAGAATATGCTCGATTTTATGATCCTGTATGTCAACACAGCGGATCGCGTTTTCTGCAGATTCTGCAGGCATGGTCAGCAAACCCGAAAGATCGAGATGTTTAATCTTCCAGTGATCAACTTCAGGATTTCTTTCCAGCAGATCTATATGTCCGATAATATCATCCATCTTCCTGTAACCCAGTTCAGCCAGCTCCTCACGCACCTCTTCAGCGATGAATCGGAAGAATGTAACCACATTGTCGGCTTTTCCCATAAACCGTTTTCTGAGTTCGGCATTCTGCGTGGCAACTCCAACGGGGCAGGTATTGAGGTGACATTTCCTCATCATAACGCAGCCCAAAACGATGAGAGCTGCCGTTGAAAATCCAAATTCTTCAGCTCCCATTAATGCTGTTAATATAACATCTTTTCCACTTTTTAACTGACCGTCGGTCTGAAGGATGACTTTCCGTCGCAAGTTATTCATAACAAGCGTTTGTTGCGTTTCGACGAGGCCCAGTTCAAGTGGTAATCCTGCATGTTCAATCGATGATGAAGGACTCGCCCCTGTTCCCCCTTCAAAGCCGCTTATTGTTATCAGGTCGGCTCCGGCTTTTGTAACTCCGGCAGCTATAGTTCCCACTCCACTCTCAGATACCAGTTTTACGCTGATTTTTGCTGCAGGATTTACGTTTTTCAGATCGAAGATAAGCTGGGCAAGATCTTCTATTGAATAGATATCGTGGTGAGGAGGGGGAGAGATAAGGGTAATTCCTGGTATAGAATATCTGGTTTTTGCAATAATCTTATCAACCTTATGTCCGGGTAGCTGTCCTCCTTCCCCAGGCTTAGCTCCCTGGGCAATCTTAATCTGTATCTCATCAGCATTAACAAGATACTCTGTTGTTACACCAAAACGGCCACTTGCCACCTGTTTGATGGAGCTCCTTATACTGTCACCGTTTTCGAGAGGTTTGAATCGTTCAGGATCTTCTCCTCCTTCCCCGGTGTTGCTTCTTCCGCCAATTCGGTTCATTGCAATTGCCAGAGTTGTATGAGCCTCACGACTTATTGAACCATAAGACATTGCACCCGTTACAAACCTTTTCAAAATTTGTTCAACAGGTTCCACTTCGTCAATCGGAATGGGATTCTTTTTCACTTTTAGTAATCCCCTGATGAAACCTGGTCTTGCTGTATTGTAATTTACAAGCTGACTGTATTCTTTAAACTTTTTGTAGTCACCCGTTCTGGTACTCCACTGGAGCAGAGCAATGGTTTCCGGATTCCATGCATGATGCTCACCATGCTTGCGATATGAATATACTCCTTCAGTAAGTATTTCGGGCTGCTGCTCCGTGGAAAATGCTTTTCTGAGAGGGATAAGAACATCCTCTGTCATCTCGTTCAATCCGATACCTCCAATCCGGGAGACAGTTCCGGGAAAATACCTGTTTATTACATCAGAGTGAATTCCAACAGCTTCAAAAATTTGTGATGAACGATAACTCCTGAGAGTACTGATACCCATTTTGGACATTATCTTCATCAGACCCTTGTTAACTGCATGGATATAATTCTCCTCCGCTTTCTGATAATCGAGCTGTATAGCCTTATCTTTGACCAGTTTATCAATAATAGCGAAACTCATGTATGGATTTATTACGCTTGCACCATAACCGAAGAGTAATGCAAAGTGCATAACATCACGTGGTTCTGCAGACTCAACGACAATATCTATCTGCATTCTCTTGCGTTTTTTGATCAGGTGGTGATGTACTGCCGAGACAGCCAGTAAAGATGGTATTGGGGCGATGGTTTCACTTATACCGCGATCAGAAAGGATTATGTAATTTTTACCCATATCAACAGCCTTTTCTGAATCGATACAAAGCTGTTCAACAGCATTCATTAATCCCTCTGCACCTTTGGCTACATCAAAATGCAACTGGAGATTTGCTGCTGAGAAACCTTTATATCTTAAGTTTTTAACAACTCTGAAATAGGTATTGGATATTACAGGCATTGTAAAACGTACCATTTTGACATGATCAGGTGATGTTTCAAGAAGATCCTGCTGCAGCGATCCAAGATAACCTGACAGAGTCATTACTAATTCCTCCCGGATAGGATCTATTGGTGGATTTGTTACCTGCGCAAATAACTGTTTGAAATAGTTGAATAACCTGTATGGTTTTCTTGAGAGTACTGCAAAGGGTACATCATTACCCATCGATCCGATTGGCTCTTTTCCGGTCGCAGCCATCTCCCTGATAATCCTGTCAGTATCTTCCAGTGAGTAATTGAAAGCGGTTTTATAAATATCATACTGGTCTCCCATTTCAGGTGTCACCTGCTGTCCGGTCTCGATCTCTTCAAGGTTGACCATGTTTTGCTGAATCCATTCACCATACGGATATTCTTTTGCCAGTGTGGCTTTTAGTTCATTATCATATAATATTTTACCCGCAACTGTATCAACCAGAAGCATTTTCCCGGGCTTAAGTCTTCCTTTTTCTCTGATCTCCTCCGGTGGAAATGTCTGCACTCCGGCTTCTGATCCCATCACTATCAGGTCGCTTGTTGTTATAAGATATCTTGATGGACGAAGACCGTTCCTGTCAAGCATTCCACCAATATAGCGGCCATCAGAGAATATTAGAGATGCAGGACCATCCCATGGTTCCATGAAGGTAGAGTGATAATGGTAAAATGCCCTGAGTTCGTTGGATATAGGATTTTTTGCGTTTATGGATTCGGGTATGAGAATTGCCATTGCATAAGGAAGCGATTTTCCACTCATAATCAGAAATTCGAGCACATTATCAAGTGATGCTGAATCACTTTTGTTGGGCTCGATAACGGGATATAATCTCGAAAGATCTCCAAGTTTATCGGATTTAAGAATTGATTCCCTGGCCTCCATCCAGAATCGATTTCCTTTAATGGTGTTTATCTCACCATTATGACCCAGCATTCTAAAGGGCTGGGCCAGATCCCAGCTTGGAAAAGTATTTGTACTGAACCTTGAATGGACAAGTGCAATAGAGCTTTGTAAACGCTGATCATTAAGATCAAGATAATATTCACCAAGCTGCTCCGATGTAAGCATTCCCTTGTAAATAAGCACTTTTGTAGAGAGGCTTGGAATATAGAAAAAGCTCTTTTGTTTCAGATCCGAATTGCGGATTATATTCTCAGTACGTTTCCTTATTATATATAATTTTCTTTCCAGCTCTTCCTGGGGTATATCAGAACCTAACAGGATCTGAAGAATTTCCGGTTCAGCAGCACGCGAAATCTCCCCAAGTACAGAGTTATTTCTTGGTACCTCCCTGAATCCAATCAGATTAACTCCCTCTTCCTTTATTATATTCAACAAAATCTCCTGGCATTTTGATGCGTCTGAGCTATCCTGAGGAAAAAATATGAGACCTGTTCCAAACTGACCAAGAGGAGGAACTGAATAACCCTGGATCAGGAAAAAGTCACGCGGAACCTGGATTAGCACACCTGCGCCATCGCCTGTTTTACTGTCAGCTCCTTCTGCTCCCCTGTGAGTCATATTAATCAATATCTCAAGTCCCTGCCTGATAATAGAATGGGATTTTTTACCTTTAAGGTGTGCAACAAATCCTATCCCGCAATTCTCATGCTCAAACTCACTCCTGTATAATCCCTGCTTCTGTGGACGTTCTGTTTTCATTTTACTCTCCTTGCCTTTCTATTCACTAAATTTTATAAAAAAACCGTTCTCTGCATCTCCAGAGAACGGTCATCCCTAATCCGATACCAAGGACCATTCTCATTGAGTACCAATTAACCTTTTAATGAGTCGAAATGATATGTTGGTTATATTGTGATTCATCCGTTTTTACATTTCCTGACAAATATACTACTTATTCTTACAAATTAACATAAAAATCAATAAAAATATTAATGAATAGCTATAAAATATTTAAAAAAGTTATAAACTATCCAATTAACAAATGCAAGTTGATACCAGGCCGATATTCCCCCTTATTAAAACAATTTGTAGTGATAATTGTTACATTGCGGTACATTTGAGGAACAGAACATCAGACTGAAATATTATTAATTGATAAAGATGAAAAATCCTAAGAACCATATAATTGTAATATTCGGAGCCTCAGGAGATCTTACATCACGGAAGTTAATTCCTTCTCTGTTCTCTCTGGTATCTCAAAAACATATGGCAGACAAGTATCTGATTCTGGGAGTTGGAAGAACAAAGATTCCCACTGATGAGTTCAGAAGAAAGATGAGTGATTCAATCCACTCCTATTCAGAAGAGAAGGAAATTGACCATAAACTGGTTGAAAGGTTCATAGAGGATCTCTATTACCTCCCAATGGACGATTATTCAGAGAGCGGATTTAAAGAGTTGGAATCCTTTTTGCAATCGAGTGGAAAAAAATATGGAATTGAAGGTAACCGTATTTATTATTTGGCAACTCCCCCCAGCTTATATGAAGTCATTGCTGTGAATCTTGCCAGAGCAGGTCTTAACGATCAGAAGAGCGGTTTCAGAAGGGTTATTATCGAGAAACCTTTTGGTTATGATCTGCAATCGGGACTCAGGCTCAACAGGAAATTACATGAACTGATAACAGAGGATCAGATTTTCAGAATAGATCATTACCTGGGGAAGGAGACAGTGCAGAATTTGCTTGTTACAAGATTTGCCAATGGTATATTCGAACCATTATGGAACAGGAATTATATTCACCGGATTGAAATCACATCGGCAGAGAGTATAGGGGTTGAAGACCGCGGTGGGTATTACGACTCTTCAGGTGCCATGAGGGATATGGTGCAGAACCACCTTCTTCAAATGGTTGGACTGACAGCAATGGAGCCACCGTCATCGCTCGATGCTGATGCCATCCGAAATGAGGTGCTTAAGGTTTTCCAGTCGTTGCAGCCAATAAAAGAGGAAGATGTTCAGGAGCAGGTAATCAGGGGACAATATACCGCGTCATTAGTCCGCGGGGAATGTCTTACTGGTTACAGACATGAGAAAGGTGTTGCTCCTGATTCGCGGACAGAGACTTATGTAGCCATAAAGTTTTTCATAAATAACTGGAGATGGGGTGGGGTGCCATTTTATATAAGAACAGGAAAGAGGTTGCCTACCCGTGTAACTGAAATAGTAATCCATTTCAGGCAAACACCGCATCACCTTTTTCAAAGAGAGGCAGGAAAATTGTCATCAAATCAGTTGATCATCCGAATTCAGCCCGATGAGGGCATCTTGCTTAAATTTGATGTGAAAGAGACAGGTGCCGGTTTCAATGTTCAGAATGTTAATATGGATTTCCATTATAAGGATCTTGCAAATACAAGAATGCCATCTGCTTACGAAAGGTTGTTGCATGATGTTATGGTAGGTGACTCGACACTTTTTTCACGTGATGATGAGGTTGAAACAGCATGGAAATTTCTGGAACCGATTCAGAAAGCATGGGCTAACAACCCTGCAATTAAAGTTTTTGGTTATCCGGCAGGCACATGGGGACCGGAGAATGCCAATGACCTGATAAAAGGTGATGGACTTACCTGGCGCTATCCTTGTAAGAATCTGGCTGATGACGGACTGTATTGTGAACTTTAACGGCTTAGGGCTCAGGGCAGTGGGCAGATTGATAAAGACTGAATAATTATAAAATCAAATATTGAAAAGGTCTGTTAAAATATTTTCCACTCCGCATGAATTAGCTCAGAATATAGCTAAGGAGATGGTTGCACTTATAGCTGAGTCGGCTAAGAATGAAAAAAGGTTATCAGTTGCATTGTCAGGAGGATCAACGCCAGAATTATTGTTTTCAATTTTGGGAAACCAATATGCGAAATCAGTACTATGGAATTATGTCCATTTTTTCTGGGCCGATGAAAGATGCGTATCTCCTGAAGATATGCAGAGTAACTATGGAATGACGTACAGGAATCTTTTTGAAAAAATTGTTATTCCATCCGGAAATATTCACAGGATAAGAGGGGAGGAGGATCCTGAAAAGGAGGCTCTGAGATATTCAGAGGAAGTTTCCACCTTTACAAATGAAAGGGATGGAATACCTCTGTTTGACCTTATTTTGCTGGGGTTGGGTGAGGATGGTCATACAGCCTCAATATTCCCGGGAAATGAAGAGCTATTCCATACAGAAAGAATCTGTGAGGTAGCAATTCATCCGGTTTCAAAGCAAAAAAGAATTACTATAACCGGACAGGTTATCAATAATGCAGATGCTGTCTGGTTTGTTGTGTCAGGGAAGAAAAAAGCAGAAGTTCTTGTAAAAATATTGTCAAAAAGTACACACTCACGGAACTTTCCGGCTACCTGTGTTGTTCCTGTTTATGGTAGTTTGAATTGGTTTATTGATAATGATGCAGGAAGCTCTCTATAGAATTTACAGGTCGTCGGGAAAGATAATTTAATGAAATTCCGGTTGATTTTTCTATATTTGGAATTACTTTTTATTAATTAAAAATTTATCGCCATGTCACATGAAAAAGCTAAAGAACAGGTAAAACATAAGAAAGAGCCGACCAAGACTCTTAAAGAAAAGCGGGCAGCAAAGAAAGCTAAAAAGGAGGAAAAAAAGAGACAGTAGTAATACATGGCTTTTTATTTGGTCAGTTCCTGATTTGTGTTTTAGTCAAAAACAAAAAAGCCGGTGAGGATCTCACCGGCTGAATAATAAATCTTTGTATGGATATACTAAGCTAGTCTTACGTCTACTGCATTAATTCCTTTTTTACCCTCCTGAAGTTCGAAAGTTACTTCATCATTTTCCTTAATCTGATCTTTCAGACCAGAAACGTGTACAAAATATTCATTATCCGAATCTGCATCTTTAATGAATCCGAATCCTTTTGATACATTAAAAAACTTAACTGTTCCTTTGTTCATTTTATTCTGTTTTAAAATTAGTGCCGCAAGTTACATAATTATTTCGAAATAATCTAAAATATTTTGAATGACTATTTAGATACAGGACATAATATATAGCACAAAACAGGACAATATTACCGATTTGTTAAACTCAAACCCACAACAGAGCTACAGGTAAAGTCCTTAGTGAACCTTAGTGCCAGCCTTTGTGCGCCTTTGTGGTTCAAATAAAATCTAACCTGATAATGAACACCAGTAAAAAATTTCTACATTTATTGCCTTAATTTAACTGATAGTCAATATATGAACAAGTATTTAAGTGTTTGTCTCACACTTTTTTTAATCGGGATCAATACTTTTGGTCAGAACATCTTTCAAACCACGGCTGAAAAATCGGATTATACCTCAACCTCAGATTATGAAGATGTGATCTCCTTTATTGATCATCTGAAAGAATCTTCTCCATATATCAGAGTTGAGACAATAGCAACTTCATCCGAAGGGCGAATGATTCCACTGTTGATATTAGGGAACCCTTTGCCTAAGAGCCCGGAAGAGCTTGTAAATGATAAGAGGATTGTGGTATATATACAGGCTAATATTCATGGAGGTGAAGTAGAGGGTAAAGAGGCCACTTTGATGTATGTAAGAGATATTCTTAAAGAGAAAGATCCTGGGATACTCAAAGATGTTATAGTACTTGTATGCCCTCTCTTTAACGCTGACGGGAATGAGAAGATAGATCCCCTGAACCGACCTAACCAGAATGGACCGGTTAATGGTGTTGGAGTAAGGTACAATGGGCAGTATCTTGATCTGAACAGGGACGCAATGAAAGCTGAATCACCTGAGGTAAGGGGCGTATTATCAAATGTCTTTAACCGATGGGATCCTGCTGTCTTTATGGATTGTCATACAACAAACGGATCCTATCATGTTGAGCCTGTAACTTTCACATGGATGATCAATCCGAATGGAAACAATTCACTGATTTCTTATATGCGTGACAGGATGATGCCTGAGATACATAGAACTCTTTTTGATAAATACAGAGTGGAGAATTGCTATTATGGTGAATTCTATGATATGATGAATCCTGAAAAGGGATGGGTGATGGAGCCGTCAGAACCACGTTATATGAGCAATTACTATGGAATAAGGAACAGGCTGGGCATCCTGAATGAAAATTATGTTTATGCTGATTTCAAATCGCGTGTAAATGGATGCTATTATCTTATTCATTCCTTAATTGACTATGTGTCAATCCATAAAGCAGAGATAAAAAATATGTTACATGATGTTGATAACAAGACGATTAAGCGTGGAGGCAATCCTTCTGCTGCTGATTCATTTGCCATAGAATACAAGGCAAGGGCGGCTCCGGAATTGGTCACAATAAGAACTTTCGAGGCTGAGGAGTTTACCAGCCCCAATGGGAGGAGGGGTTACAGGAGAAGCGACAGGCAAAAGAATGTGACGATACCCTATTATATTGATTATCACCCTGCTGTCAGTGTAAAGTTTCCGTTTGCCTACCTGATTACAGTTTCTGATCCGGATATCATAAACCTGCTGAAGACGCATGGAATAAAATTAGAGAAACTTGCTGTAGGCTCCAAAATTGAGGTTGAACGGTTTGAGATCAGTGAATTAAATAGTGCCGAACGACTGAACCAGGGTCACCATACAAATAGTATTTCAGGTAAATACAAAATAGATACTATTGATTTTCCGGCCGGGACAATCATAATAAGATCAGCACAGCCGTTGGCGAATGTTGCTACATACCTCCTTGAACCGCAATCAAATGATGGTTTAATGGTATGGAACTTTTTTGATCGCTATCTGGTACCACAGTGGGGTGGGGGATATAACCCCTATCCGGTTTACAGGATTCTGAACAGGGTCGATATAAAAACAATTCCAGTCAGGAATTAAATTGAATTCATTCTGTTTTCACGCCATTGTAGAAATAGCAATTTTTTATGATCTTTACGCGCTGATAAATATAGGTAAATGAACTGATCATGAGAAAATGGAGAGTTGAAGATTCGGCTGAATTATATAATATAAATGGTTGGGGGGTTAATTACTTTTCCATAAATCAAAAAGGAAACGTTATTGTAACTCCGCAAAGAAATGGTATATCGGTTGATTTGAAAGAGCTGCTTGATGAACTGATACTTTCGGATGTATCCACCCCGGTACTGGTCAGGTTTCCTGATATTCTTGATGATCGTATCAGATCAATATCACAGTGCTTTGAATCGGCTTCACAGGAGTATGGGTACAAAGCACAGAGTTTCATAATCTATCCTATCAAAGTCAACCAGATGAGGCCGGTTGTTGAAGAGATCGTCAGTCATGGGAAAAAATTCAATATTGGTCTGGAAGCCGGATCCAAGCCTGAACTTCATGCTGTTATTGCTATAAACACTGAACCGGAATCACTTATTATCTGCAATGGATATAAGGATGAAGATTATATAGAGCTTGCTCTTCTTGCTCAGAAGATGGGAAAAAGAATCTTTCTGGTTGTTGAAAAGCTTAATGAACTGATTCTGATTACAAAAATAGCCAAGCGTCTGAAGATAAAACCAAATCTTGGTATCCGTATTAAACTTGCAAGTGTTGGAAGTGGAAAATGGGAGGATTCAGGTGGAGATATCAGCAAGTTCGGCCTGACATCAAGCGAGTTGCTTGAAGCAGTTGATTTCATTGAGAAAAACAAAATGAGAGATTGTGTGAAGTTGATCCATTTTCACATTGGCAGCCAGGTAACTAAAATTCGGCGCATCAAAATTGCTTTGCGTGAAGCCTCCCATTTCTATGTTCAGCTTCGAAAGCTGGGTTTCAATGTGGAATTTGTTGATATTGGTGGTGGACTGGGTGTGGATTATGATGGTACCGGTTCATCAAACAGCGAAAGCAGTGTTAATTATACTATACAGGAGTATGTAAATGACTCGATAAGTACATTCGTTGATGCAAGCAATAAAAATGACATACCGCATCCAAATGTAATAACCGAATCCGGACGGTCATTAACTGCTCATCATTCTGTTCTTATCTTTGAAGTGCTCGAGACCACCACTCTTCCTTCATGGGACCAGGAAGACCTTCTTAATGAAAATGACCATGAGATGGTTAAGGAACTCTATCTCTTATGGGACAACTTTAACCAGTCACGGATGCTGGAAACATGGCACGATGCCCTGCAGATAAGGGAGGAGGCACTTGACAGATTCAGTTTTGGACTTATTGATCTGAAGACTAGAGCACAGATTGAACGTCTGTTCTGGTCAATTGCAAGAAAGGTCCATCAGATGGCCAATACAACAAAACATGTACCGGATGAATTGCGACAAATATCGAAGATATTGTCTGATAAATATTTCTGTAACTTTTCATTGTTTCAATCTCTTCCCGATGCCTGGGCAATTGATCAGATCTTTCCGATTATGCCAATTCACAGACTTAATGAGGAACCCGTCAGGAATGCCACGATACAGGATATGACCTGTGATTCTGACGGTAAAATTGATAACTTTATTTCCACACGCAATTCATCCCATCACCTTCCTCTTCACACTTTGAAAGGGAAAGAATCATATTATCTTGGTGTTTTCCTTGTAGGTGCATACCAGGAGATCCTGGGAGATCTCCATAATCTTTTCGGAGATACCAATGCGGTCCATGTATCAGTTGATGAGGATGGATATAAAATCAACCAGGTGATTGATGGAGAGACTGTTGCAGAAGTACTGGATTATGTGCAGTATAATTCAAAAAAGATGGTACGAACGGTTGAATCATGGGTTACAACCTCTGTCAAGGCAGGGATTATAACTCTTGAAGAGGGGAAAGAATTTCTTTCAAATTATCGTTCCGGTCTGTATGGATATACTTATCTTGAGTAGCCGGGCCAAATCTTTTTATCATATTTTAGATATTGTAAGAAATTATTTTTTAACTTGGAATCTTAAATTTTGATTTAAGGATCGTTAAATTATAACCCAATAAAATAATTAAACTATGAGCAACGGAACCTTTGATTTTAATGTGTTTATCAAGGAATCAAAAGATGTCCTTGTAAATCCAAGATCTTACTTCTCCACTATGAAAACCACGGGAGGTATAGCTGAACCTTTGATCAAGGCACTAATTTATGGTGCAATTGCTGGTGTAATCGCATTCCTCTGGAGCCTTCTTAATATCGGTGCTGTAACCGGCGGATTGTTCGGCGGAGCCATCGGAATAATGGTATTTGTCTGGTCGATAGTTGGTGCCATAATCGGTTTGTTTATTGGTGGAGTTATCGTACTGGTGTTATCGGCCATTTGTAAAGGAAGTACTGATTTTGAGGCTAATGTAAGAGTGACTGCATCTTTAATGGTTATGATGCCCATAGGGAAACTTTTGGGTTTTTCAGATAGTCTTAATCTTTACCTGGGTGTAGTTATCGGGCTCGCTGTAAGTATTTTTACTTTATGGTTGCTGTATAATGGACTCGTTGAGGCACTCAAATCAAAAGCTGAAACTACAAAAATTATTACATATGTTCTTATCGCTATCATTGTTCTTTTCAGTTTGCTCGGTATTAAAGCAAAGAAAGCAATGAATGAATTTAAGAACACCGATTTTCAGGAGATGTTTAAAGATCTGGAGAAAAACTAATTAAGGTAACATAAAATTAACGCCAGGTTTCAGAGAGTGATGTCATGATCTAACCTGGCGTTTGTTATTTTAATAACATGAACAGAATATTATTGGCTTTTATAGTTATTTTAAGTTTTAACCTTAATGCACAAAAAGGAAATCCTTACGAAAGCATTTGGGATAATAGCGAAGGGACAGAGCTAAAAATACCTGCTGATAAATTTTCATACTTTGAGAAGGGTAAAATTTACTATTGTATCTTGAATAACTCTGAGAAGATCTTTCTATATATTAAGGTTGAGGATTCGGGAGTACAGAACAGGATTCTAAAACAAGGTTTGACTGTCTGGATAAATATGGATGGCAAGTCGACCAAGGATATAGGTATCAGGTTTCCCATTGGCTCACAGTATTCAGGTAGCCGCAGCAGGCCTGATATGCCGGCTGCCAGGGTAAATCCGGATGGTTCTCTTGTTACTCCCCTCTCTCTGGCAAATACAATTGAACTGATTGGATTCAAAAGTGAAGAGAGAACGCGGTTCCCCGCCGATAACGCAGATTCGTTCAGCGGATCGGTCAAGTATGACAGTGATGGAGTACTGCTCTACAGAATGGTTATGCCAATAACAAAACTTCCCTTAAGGAACTCAAAAGGGCAGGATGGGACAATGCCGTTTTCCCTTGGTATTGAGTATGGAGCCCCTCCACAGATGAGTGGTCAGGGTGGTACTGGAGGACAAAGGCCTGCAACAGGCCCTCCTTCTGCTTCTGGTGGATCCAGGGGGGGATCATCTGGCGGCGGCAGACCAGGAGGTGGAACATCCGGAGGCAGACCGGGCGGAGGGAGCCAGGGATCTGGTTCAATGGCATCTCAGAATACAACTTCCCCTGTTTCAACCTGGATAAAGAATATCAAACTTGCGACAGGCAGGTAGTTTCTAATTATGGTATTATGAAAAACTGGATTGTTTCCAGAAATATATTTGTTGTCCTGGCATACAGGATTTTACTTATCATGCTCCTTTTCTCTCTTTGCAGGATAGGCTTCTACCTGTTTAATTTTAAGATGTTTCCGGGAGTAACCTTTGATCAGTTCATTACAATTCTGAGAGGGGGTTTGTCATTCGATATTTCGGCAATAGTCTATATTAACCTGCTGTTAATCTTTCTGCATATTGTGCCTCTTGAAATTCGCTATAATGCTGTTTATCAGGCTATATTGAAATACATATACTTCATTTCAAATGGAATAGCAATAGCCATGAACGGGATGGATTTTGTCTATTACAGGTTTGTTGACAAGAGGGCTACTGCCGATGTATTCAAGACTTTTGAACATGAAACAAATATGTTCAGGTTATTCTTCAGATTTCTATTAGACTACTGGCCTGCAACACTTTTTACACTTTTTTTGTGGTTCTTAATGGTCTACCTGTATAATAAGGTAAAAACAGTAAGACCTTCACCGGTCAGCAAAATCAGCTATTACCTGATTAATTTCCTCATGATTCCCCTGGTCATAACTCTGGTAATCGGCGCTGCCCGTGGAGGATACAAACATTCAACACGTCCAATTACTATCAGTAATGCTGCAAGGTATGTGAAATCACCACGCGATGTAGCCCTGGTCCTCAATACTCCTTTCAGTTTTTTCAGAACTTTTGACAAAAAAGTATTGGTGAAATATGAATTCTATGATAATGAAACACTTAATCATCTCTATAATCCTCATTTTCTTCCATCACAAAACAAACCTTTTACCGGTGAGAATGTCGTAATTATCATTCTGGAAAGCTTTGCAAGGGAGTATGTCGGAGAACTTAATCATAATCTTGAAGGAGGTATATATACCGGTTATACTCCCTTTATCGATTCCCTTATTAAAGTTAGTCTTACATTTGATGTTTCTATTGCCAATGGCAAGAAATCTATCGATGCTATGCCTTCGATACTGGCATCAGTACCATCACTCGAGACTCCCTACACAATTTCACATTATGCCAATAATCAGATTAACGGCCTTCCCGGATTGCTTAAAAGGAAAGGCTACTATTCAGCATTCTTCCATGGAGCACCCAATGGATCAATGGGATTTGATTCCTTTGCAAATGTTGCTGGATTTGATGCCTATTTCGGGCTCAATGAGTATCCCACAAAAGCTGATTTTGATGGAATGTGGGGAGTGTGGGATGAACCTTTCTTCAGGTTCTTTGCAGGAAAACTGAACAGCTTCAATCAACCGTTCATTGTATCTATATTTTCAGTTTCGTCACATCATCCTTTTAAAGTACCTGAAAAATATGCAAATAAATTTAAAAAGGGCCCTGCTCCAATAGTCGAAGTGGTTGGTTATACCGACTTTGCATTGCGTGAATTTTTTAACAGGATTTCATCAAGTCCCTGGTTCAATAATACCCTGTTCGTTATTACTGCTGATCATACAAATGAATCAATTCACCCGGAATTTCAAAATAATTTTGGAGTATACAGCATACCTATTATCTTCTACAAGCCGGGAGGTGATCTGATCGGCCGGAAGAAGAGGATAGCACAACAGATCGACATAATGCCTACCATTTTAAACTTCCTGAACTACGATGAAGAGTATATCGCGTTCGGTAACAACCTCTTAGACAATTCTTATGAATCATTTGCCTTTAATACTTCGGGTAGCACATATCATCTTTATATGAAGGATCATATCCTTGAAATGATTGATAATAAGAGTATTGGTCTCTTTGATTATAAAAGTGACATTTTTCTTGAAAGGAATCTCCTTGGCATAGAACCGGAACTGCAATCTGAAATGGAGAACAAGCTGAAAGCTATTATCCAGGTCTATAACAGCAGACTTGTTGATAACAATATGGTGGTCAAGAAGGAGGAGTAAACCTGGATTTTAATTAATATTTTTTCAGCAGATCAAGAAGCTTACTATCTAGTTTGTGACCATACCAGTCTGTATAATTTATATCGGTCCGTCCTGAATCCAGAATGCCAAAGTCGCCTCTGAAATTCCATAAAGCATAACCAATGCCATTTTGTGTAAGGATGTCAAGTACATCTTCAAACCAGGCAAGGAATATTTCATGAGGTGTTTTTTTCCAGCAGCCACATTCGCCACAATGGACTCCCACTCCTTTGTCCAGCAGATCGATCCAGGGTTTGTAGAAATTTTCCAGCTGCTCCCTGCCGTAATATTTCCCGTCAATTGTTCCCGGCCATACAGGTGTTGGGGCCTGTGTGGGATCTTTCCAGACCCAGGTAGCCTGGTAGTGGGAGATAACTCCCGGCCAATACCCCCTGCAACTCTGAGCAATATCCAGATCGATGATTTCCGGGATGACACTATTTCCACCTCCATTTCCATCAGCAATAATGCGCCGTTTTGGATTAGACTCCCTGATAGCCCTTGCAGCTCCCTCTGTTACCTTTCGATAAATTTCACCAGGGACAGGGCCTTTTTTAGCGAACTGGTCATTCATATCTTCAATGTATGCGGGTTCATTAAGCAGATCGAAACTTAACATTTCGGCTGGTGTGCTTTTATACCGCTCTGCCCACATACCCCAGTGAAAATTAAATGCATCCTGAGCATCTTTATCTTTCCACAGGTTATATGGTTCGTGAAATCCGGCATTGATGCAATAGCCAGGCGCACGGTGAAGGTTCAGACTCACATGCAATCCATTGTTATTGGCTGTTGAAATCAATTGATCAATTTCATCAAGTACTTTAGAGTCGGTTTTGTATATCTCATCTTTTGTTATATCCATGGAACGGTCAAATAACAGATATCTTGGATATGCCATAGGTATCCTTACAAAATCAAAACCCCAGTCTCTCATCCATTTAAAATCATCCTCAGTCGTCCTGTTCGCCTCAGGATTTCTCGGTGGTGCAGGGGAGAAATAGTCGAGGAGATTAAATCCCTTCCATCGTGGCAGTATATTCTTTACATGCACCGGTTTAGTATCAAATGAGATATTCCAGGGTAAAGCCAAAGCAGTGGCTGCTAAAGTTGAATTCTTAATAAAGATCCGGCGCTTGATTTTGTTTTGTTTCATTACATTCCAGGTTAATACAGTTATAAAATTAGATTTTTATTTTGATGAAACAAACATTGTTAAGGCCCTTTGTCCGGGCTTGAACTTTTTTCATCTTATTCTATGCAAATACATAATATTCACTATTTAGCTGAAATAAATTTTGAATTGTAAATATTTTAGCCATATTGCCTGCATATATATCATTTTCTGTAGCTTTCCTTTTTAAACAGTTATACATTTACCTTAAATAGTAATCAACATTACCGTAATGCAGATGAATGATTCCGGCTCATACCCACCGCACAAAACCCTTTTCAAGGACTCTTATGTCTCCTCAATGGAGCAGTATAAAGAGATGTATGCAGATAGTATTGAAAACAATTCTGAATTCTGGGAGAAGAAAGCTCACGAATATTTGCTCTGGCAGCATGATTTCCAGATGGTTAGCGATTGTGATTTTTCGGAAGGACTTGTATCGTGGTTCCTGGGAGGAAAGCTTAATGCTTGTGAAAATTGTGTTGACAGGCATGTAAAAGACCGAGGTGACCAGGTAGCAATTCTCTGGGAACCTGATGAGCCTGGTCAGGAGAAGAGAATTACCTACAGGGAACTTCAGCGGAAGGTATCACGTCTGGCGAATGTTTTAAGGCACCATGGTATAAGGAAGCGCGACAGGGTTGCCATTTATATGCCTATGATCCCGGAAGCTGTTTATGCAATGCTGGCCTGCGCTCGTATTGGAGCGGTCCATTCTGTAGTCTTTGCAGGTTTTAGTGCTGAATCGCTTCGCGACAGGATAAACGATGCGAAATGCACAGCTGTTATTACTGCAGATGAAGGAGTACGGGGAAAGAAAATAATACCCCTGAAGCGGATGACCGATGAGGCTGTTATGGCATGTCCAAGTGTGGAGCATGTATTCATAACAAAAAGAACAGGGGCTAAGATCCCTTTCTACCCTTCACGCGATATATGGCTCGACGAAGCCATGGAAGGAGAACGCCCATATTGCCCGATTGAACCTATGGACTCGGAGGATACACTGTTTCTTCTCTATACATCGGGAAGTACAGGTAAACCCAAAGGGGTCTCTCATACTACGGCAGGCTACCTGTTATTCACAGCCCTAACCCATAAATATATTTTTGATTATAAGGATGGTGAAATATTTGCCTGTGTGGCAGATATTGGCTGGGTTACAGGTCATTCTTATGTTGTTTATGGTCCCTTATTAAATGGTGCCACTACGGTTTTGTTTGAAAGTATTCCAAACTACCCCGATGCAGGACGATACTGGGAGATGGTAGAAAGATTAAAGATCAACCAGTTTTATACAGCGCCCACAGCCTTACGGGCTATACAGAGGGAGGGTGATGAATTTGTTAAAAAGTATGATAAATCGAGTCTTCGTATTCTGGGTACTGTTGGGGAACCCATAAATCCTGATACCTGGAAGTGGTATTACAATATGGTAGGCGAGGGGAGATGTTCCATTGTTGATACCTGGTGGCAAACAGAGACAGGAGGAATTCTCATTTCTCCGCTTCCGGGTGCAGTTCCCACCAAACCCGGATCGGCCACGCTGCCATTTTTTGGGATTGAACCGGTGCTGCTGACTCCTGAAGGCGAAGAGATTAAAACTACCGAAGGCTCAGGCCTTCTTGCTATTAAAGGCGCCTGGCCAAGCATGGCACGAACGATACAGGGCGACCATATACGTTTTTATGAAACCTATCTTAAGGAGTTTAAAGGATACTACCTCACCGGTGACGGTGCAACGCGTGATGCAGACGGGTATTACTGGCTTACAGGTCGGGTTGATGATGTGATGAATGTATCGGGTCACAGGATCGGATCTGCGGAAATTGAAAGCGCGCTTGTCTCACATCCATTCTGCTCCGAGGCTGCTGTTATCGGATTCCCTCACGAGGTAAAAGGAGAAGGGATATTTGCCTATGTGATACTTAAAGATGGTTATGAAGCTGACGAAGAGCTGGTTGGTGAGTTGAGGAATGAGGTACGGCGCCATATCGGGGCATTCGCCACACCTGATCAGATCCTTATAGCACCCGGACTCCCTAAAACCCGTTCCGGCAAAATTATGCGTCGTATTCTAAGAAAGGTTGCTGCAAATGAAACAGAAGATCTGGGAGATATTACTACACTCGCCGATCCTTCAATTGTAGATTCTTTAATAAAGCTGAGGGCAGAATTGAGTTAAGATAATTTGAACTATTCAGATAATGGAGAATGTTTATTAAATCAATCGAACGCTTCTTGATTAAATTGTTAAATAGATAAATTGCTAGAAAGCACTGACAGCACGAACACGAACCGTATTCACCTTAGCGCCGGTGTAGGGGTACCCACCGTTGAAGTAGAAGGACAAAGCGTCCCCAGCACCATCCTCCGTACTCGACCAATAGTTCGTCATTGATAATAAAGTAAAACCACCGTCATTCATGGCTTTATTTACATGAAAGCGATTCTGCCATAATATGTTAAGTTCATCAATAGATGGTAAATACCATCCTGCACCAAGTGCTTCAACATAAGTTTTGGCAGGGCTATTGATCATTAAATTCATATTATAAACACCATCCCAGGTACGGTTGGCATTTACTAACGATGCTGTGCTTTGCCATTGTGCTGTTGATTCGGTTTTGGCTACAATTAAGCCATGTTGCAGGCCATCGCTGCCTTTGTAAATGTAAAAAATAATACCACCACCAAAATCTTCGCCAAGGTAGTGAGTACCTCCTCCTCCTGTTGGAGTTTCCCATGAAGCCAATCCATTGGCATCGGAAGTAAGGACTTTATCCACTCCCGGAGCTCCTCCGGTGATTTTAATCTGTCCTGCAACTTCAAGTTCTGCACCGGGGTTCGTAGTTCCGATGCCAACGTTTCCGTTTGCAATAATATTTAATGCGTCCCATGTGGTGGTTGTGCCATCAC